>Ga0209948_1000012_pt1 | contig 118827 bp, 112 predicted proteins | sample SalPonR2_C_D2_MG_FD_185709 | JGI IMG/M metagenome (GOLD analysis project Ga0209948, IMG submission 185709) | Salt pond soil microbial communities from South San Francisco under conditions of wetland restoration - Salt Pond MetaG R2_C_D2_MG... ... | reverse complement strand
TTGGAAGTTATGAGTCTCCCCCAGACCCCCTCTTTTCAACATCATAATTATGCTTTTTTAATATTAGAATTATTCAGGAACTAATCTAAAGGATTTGGGAAAGAACTTAGTTAAAATACAAGGGCCGCACACTTGAAAATGAGAAGTTTATGACATTCTGTCACAATTTTCATAATGTTAAATAAATGTAAAAAAAGGACTGCTTTTTGATAATCTAAGTGCAAACACTGAAAAATGAGTTTCAAAGAAAAAGCCAATTTGTTTGGAAATAAAATCAAAAAAATATTTAGTTATGCTAAATACGTTCTAACAACTCAGGACACCGAAGCTAAAAGTATACAATCTCTGGCACCGAAAGTGCTGACTGCAGAAGAGGAAATAGAAAAAATCAAGCCCTATTTAACCAGAATCAAAAATGCAATTGATAGCAATAAGTTATCAAATATTGCCCTTACTGGGTCATATGGATCTGGTAAAAGCACAATCTTAAAGACATTTCAAAATATTTACAAGGCGGACGACCCTAGTAATGAACATAAGTACCTTAATATTTCCTTAGCCTCTTTTAAAGATAGTACGAAGATATCTGAAAATGGAGTGGACAACGAGAAAGACGAAAATGATGACTTTGAAAGACTTATTGAATTAAGCATTTTACAACAAATAATTTATCGGGTAAAACCTCAAGATATTCCAGATTCTCGATTCAAAAGAATTGTAAACCTAAAAGACACAACATTATTTAAAAATGCAATTGCGTTTATTTTTTGGCTTCTTTCCACAATCATTATTTTTCAATTTAATTATTTTAGAAAATTGAACCCTAATGACTGGTCTTTTTCACTTTCAAATTTTGACTATATAGCCATCATTCTATTCATCATTTTCTTTCTTGGAGTAGCCTTCTTTACAAAGAAGACAATTAGGGCATTGGCAAATTCAAAAATTAATAAAATTAGCATCAAAGGGGAACTGGAACTAGGAGAAGATATTAGTAAATCGATACTTAATCAACATGTAGACGAGATTCTATACTTTTTTGAAAGAACTGATTTCAATGTAGTGATTATCGAGGATTTGGATAGGTTTAAAAGTACCGACATTTTTACAAAACTAAGAGAAATCAATTTGCTGCTTAATAGCTCCGACTTAGTTAAGAGACACATCGTTTTTTTATACGCAATAAAAGATGATATGTTCAAAGGGAAAGAAAGGGTAAAGTTTTTCGATTTTATAATTCCCATTATACCTTTTATTAATCCATCAAATGCAAATGAACAACTGACTACTCTAATTAATGATGCTGGTCTTTCGGATACATTCTCACAAGGATTTATTGAAGACGTAATTACTTATATCGATGATATTGATATGCGGCTTTTAAGAAACATCTTTCATGAGTATGTGGTTTATAAAGAAAACTTAGGAGATGTTCTAAATCAAGATAATCTTTTAGCAATGATTATTTATAAAAATATATATCCCAATGATTTTTCTAAGCTTTCAAATAGACAAGGTGCGCTTTACAAATTCTTTAAAAATAAAAGAACATATACCCAGAAACTAATTGATGAAATTCAAAATGAAATTATCTTTTTAAAAGAATTGATTGATGACGTTGAAAATCATCATGAATTAAGTTTGAAAGAGCTAAAAGCAGTATATGTAAATGCTATTCGCAATGAATGCGAAGGAATTAAGCTATTGAATTTAAGTGGAAAAGAGGTCGATATAGAAAATTTAACGAAGGATGAGAACTTTAATTTACTAATCGGGAACAAAAAGGTCTCCTACAGAGCATTGCAGCACAACCATGGCACGAACTATTATTTAAATAGTACTAAGTATGATTTTTCATTTGTTACAATTGAAAAAACCTTAAGTCCAAAGTTTTCTTATGATGAAAGAGCAGATTTGTTAAGACAAAAGAAAACTTCAAAAATCGAGGAATTAAAAATAAAAATTGAAGATTACAGAGAAAAAAGAAGTGAAACAGAATCTTTGGAAATTAAACAGATTTTCGAAGAGATTGACCTAAATCCATATTTAACAGACCTTTTTAAAGGTCCATTAAAGAAGTACATTTCACTAGTCCGAAATCTTCTCTTAAACGGCTATATAAATGAAAATTATGATGATTATATATCATTATTTCATGGAGTAAATATTCCTAAAAGTGATTTTGTTTTTGTTAGAAATGTCAAAAGTAATTTATTAAGTCCCTTTGATTATGAACTGCACAAAGTTGAAAATCTTCAAAAAAAGATTGCTGCAATTGGTAATTACGGCAAAGAGGCAATCTTAAATCTACAATTATTTGACTACTTACTCGACAATAAGTTTACATACAAAAAAGAACTAAAAAAGATTATGCAGCTACTATCAGGTAAGTCTACAAGATCAATAAGTTTTATAGATAAGTTTTTTACCGGTAAGAGCAAAAACATTCATGCCTTCTTTAACCTACTGGCCAAAGAATGGGCAGGCTTTTGGACGTTTCTGGAAAAAGAAAGCAAATACCCAAAGGATAAAATGAACAGCTACCTTAAGGCATTCATTCTATATGCAGATTTGGTTGATATACAAAACAATAATGTAAAATCAAGTTTAAGTAATTATATATCGAATAAGACCGATTTTATCAGAATTTTTTCTGAGGAAGAAAATATCAAGAAGGTAGAACAGGTTATAGCTACATTCAATATCAAATTTACCAAACTTCTCAGACCCAAAGATGGTTTCAAAGATCTGTATGATTATGTACTGAACTACAATTATTATGAAATCAATCAAGAAAACATTATAACAATACTAGAGGATTCACAGGGAAAAGAAGATTTGTCAATGCCAATTTATCCCACTTATACAAACATAATTAACTCAAAGAACGACTCGCTGTTAGAATATATTAAAGAAAACATAGAGACATTTGTAACTGATGTACTTTTAAAGTTAAATGAAAATTTCAATGAATCTGAGAAGTCAATGATTAGATTGTTAAACAATGCCGACTTAGAGCTTGAAACTAAAATATCCCTCCTAGAAAGCTACACAAATACAATTACAAACTTGTCTGAGCTAACTGATGTAAAAATTAAAAAAGAGGTTATAAAACAGTTATCCATGGTACCAAATTGGAAAAATGTTTTGAATTATTATAACACATATGAAGGAAAAGACTTAGATGATGTTTTAATTGAATATATCGACAACGAAAAAGTATTTAAAAGTTTATCCGAGATTGATCTAAGTTCGTTATCAATCGAAGATGAACTTAAAAAAGAATTTGCCCTGTCAGTAATATATTGTGATTCCTTGTCCTTAGAGTCTCATCAAAATGTGAGGGGACTTCACTTTGGAAGTTGGAAAGGTTTAGAGCTTAAAAAACTCTCTTTTGACAAAGTAGAATCTATGATTGAAACATCTTTTATTTCGCAATCCTCGGATTATTTCGAAAAACTAAAAGAAGGTTTTCCAAATTTGCAGATTGCTTTAATTGAGAAAAATATTACTTCCTATCTTGGCTCATCTGAAGAATATAATATTGAAGAATCCGACTATATATTACTTCTTGAATCGAAACAGATTTCAGATTATCATAAAGCAAAATTACTTGAAGAACTTGATGAAAACATCATTGTTGAAGATGAAAAGTTGGCTGGTCTTGCATGTCATATCTTAGCCAATGTTAAGTCCGAAAAGAGAAATTTTAATTATCTGATGGGATTGTTTGCAAAAAGCAATTCAAACAATGATAGAATCAGACTATTCAATTCTAGCTCACACAACCTGACCACTGAACAAGCAAGAGAGTTATTAAAAAAGCTGCCATATCCTTATTCCAGATTTTTAATCGCTAAAAAAAGAACTAGAATTGAGGCAAGTGATTTGCATTTGAGTTTCATAAATAACCTTAAAAGACTGAACTTAATTTCTTCGTACAACCAAAAAGATGGTAAAATTGTGGTAGTATCTAAATATTAAAAGAGTGAAAATCCAGTAAGATTCTGAAGATGCTCAATACTTTTCTAGAGAGTCACAGTCCACGTAATTGGATGCAATCGTTCGGCTACTTTCAAAATCGTGATAAACACATCCTCTTCTTTTGGCAGCTCCCCATAAACTAAAAAATTGAAATCATTCTGATAGGTGTTTTTAAGTTGATTCCAAGTTTCTTCAGGGCTTTTGAAAATCAATGCTTCTTTAGGGTGGTACTTCAACCAGTCGTTGTTGTTCTTAAAACTTTGCACGTCATCATGGGCTACTTTTAGTAGCATCGTATCAAAGGCATCCGAAGCAAAAAAATCTTGCACCGTTTCATCTTTTAATAACTGATGAATATCATACACATGCCTAATTTTAGCATTCAAGTCGATAATTGGTTTCTCAGTATGTGAAAACCGAACCAAGCTCATTATCTTTTCACAAAGTGTTCTTCGAGAATCCAGCACAAGTGCTTCAAAAGGCAATAAGTTGTATTCTTCCGCCAATGGCGTTTGGTTGGTGGCATTCATCATATCATAGATATAAGTATTAAGCGTTCTTTTGGTGTATGGTTCAAAATAGCCTAGCCATGTAGCTTCTATGATAATGACATCCCGTACCTGCCCATAATCTCCTTTAAAAATTTTGGGATAGTTATAGGCGATCTTTCGAATCATTCCCATTTTGTTGGTAATCCCTTCCATTTCCACTTCTACGAATGGCGCGGTTATTTCCTTAGTAATTTTTTTGAGCTTCGTCTTTAGTTGGTTCCCTGTCTCTTCTTCCCTGCGCAATACGACCAAGTCAATATCCTCGGAAAAACGTTCGATAAATTTATAACACTTTGACAATGCCGTACCGCCCTTAAATATGACTTCATCTTTGATTGCACTTTCATAAATAAGTTTTAAGACATAGCATACCCAATAGTCCTTTTCGATATAGATATCTAAAATACCCATACGCTGTGCGGTTGCTTGTACCGCTTGCCTGAAAAGTGGTTCGTTCTCGTGCAGCTTCATTTGATATTCCAGTATTTCGCATTTGACAACACCTTTTCAGAAATATTGAGATTATAAACCGTTATTGGGTTTAAACTATCTTGAAGGTCTCTTAGTTTATTCTCTGCCTTGCAACTGATTTCGCTTAACAATGCACCTAACAAAGCTCTGGTTGCAGGGGAATACTTAAAAGCTAATTTCATCAGTTTTATCTGTTCAATAGTTTTCAATTCACGCAATAACACAATTAATCGAATACAACTTTTCTCAATGGTGGTATCGGGTATTTTCTTGATGTATCGTATGGCATCCAACAATCGCAATAGCGGAATATTTTCTTTATTTATCGTATTTTTTTGTTTGACGAATGAAATCCTAAAACGACCTCTTTTAAACGAAGGCCGTATCTCCCGTTTGCCTATCTGTATCGTGCTACTCACTTGTGTAGTAAGCCCCAGAGAATTATAAACGCTATACCCTGTAATATAACCGACAAGTTTCCCATTTTCCTCCAACAAGTCTTTTACAATTTGGTGTTGGTCTGGCAATAATGTACCAAATACGGTTTCTTGCGGCTTGAAGTATTTACCTTTGGATAGTTTGTTTATCTTACCGGAAGCAGCCATTCTATTCAAATGTTTAATGATGGCTTCCCTTCTAGTCACCTCGTTCATAAAATCCATATAGGTAAACACATATCCTTTGGATAATTTATTAATCTTATCTTCAATGTATTCAGAGGTTTTCATTGGAAAATATTTCCACAAAGGTATTCAATATGTCCAGTTTATTTATTAAAAAACTGGACATATTTTAATAAATTTTGATATTCTTATTTGCATTGCCCATGTAACCTTTTTACCTTGTGAGTAACAAAGGCACTCACAAGGTAAAAAGGTTACAGTATTACTCCTCTCATTCTGGGACTACCTGTCGAATTTTTGCTTTAAAAACGGGACTAGAATTCTAAAATGTCAAGTTTTTTGCGCAAAAAACTTGACATACTACTACTGAAATAAAAAAGAGCTTTTATCCCATATAAGCCCATGTCCCTGCGGAAGTTAAAAAAACCTACGGTTTTCCAACATCCTCGACACCGCGCATAACCGCATGGAGCGCGAAAAAACGCTCAATGCCCTTATTTGCACACGCTCAATAAGAGTTATTAATTAAGCAATCTTTAAAGCTGGAAGATTGTCAATGGCCTCGTCTTGGAGTTTGTTGATGAAGTTTAAATATTTTAAAGTGCTTTTCGTGGAACTGTGACCCATGGCATCAGCAACCGTTTTAAGGTTTGCACCATTCATAAGCAACAAACAGGCAAAGGTATGACGGGCGCAATAGAAGGTAATATGCTTATTGATTTCTGCTCGCTGAACCCAGTATCCAATTGTTTTGTTCAAGCCATTTATACTGATATCCTGAACATTAAAAATAAAATCATCCTTTTTTTTAGGTGTACCGAGTATAGCAAGAGCAGTCGGGTTCAATCGATTATTAATTAATTCTCCCGTCTTTTTTCTGTGTGTAATCAAACGACTTTTATTAATGTTGTTCCATGTTAATTCCCTGATTTCAGCAAAACCTAATGAAGTATAACAAGCGAACAGGAAAGCTTTCTTCACTTCTGAATTGCCACAACGTGTATTGGCCAGTTTCTGTAGCTCTTCTACATCAAGCACTTGTTTTCTTAATGTATCATCCTTGTTAGGATTCGAAAACCGAATATCTTCCGTAGGCATCGTTTTTAAATATCCTTGAATTTTGGCCGACCTTAAAACTTTCTTGAACCTCGTAAAGTAGTTATGAGCCGTTTCCCCGGCAAGTCCTGCGTCATGTACTAAATAGTCCTTATAAATTTCCATTACGGAAGGGGTAACTTGAGAAATTTTTAACCTTGGGTTATCTATTGCCAGTTTAAATTTTTCAACTGCACTAGCCACAATTCGAACATCTTTAAACCTGTATGTCTTGATGAAGTGTTCCGCAAATAAATAGAAGTTCTGATTTTTTAAATGTTGCGGTACATGCCCGGTTTCATCAGATAGTATTTCCAATTCACGATTTACCCTAATTTTATCCGCTAACCTTTTCTTTTCAATTCGGTCAGCATCTTTTGGCGACAATCTAATTTTAAGAAATTCCCGCCATCGTTCTCCATTGTGATGTATATCCAAATACAAACTTTTTTCTCCTGATTTTAGCTTCCTACTTCTTAATTGTACAGACATAAAAGTGACGGTTTAGTGACGGTTTTCATCTAAAAATAGGAAATGAAGGGAAATCAAACCAAATTTTTAACATTTTAAATAACTGATTTACAGTCATTTGTATTCATATGGTTTCATTTGGTATGAAACGGATATTCCCACCTCGAGTACTATTAACAGATTACATTACACCAAAACCCTGTAAACTATATGTTTTACAGGGTTTTTTCTTTTTAACGATATCATTTAGGACCATATAAAACCATCTGGCAGGTGTCTAATTCGGGCGCACTAGAAAGATAGTAGTTACTGCGCCCGAATTGATTTTAATTCTCTTATTTACAGTAGCTTACAGCGTTGACTTTTGTGAATTATTTTCTATATTTAAGTATTGTAAATCGAAAATTAATGCAGAATTCGTTGTCCGTTTTATTTTATCTCAGGAAAAAGGCTACTGGTGACCTATCTATGGCCACCATTTATCTACGAATAACTGTCAATGGTAAAAGAGCAGAAGTCAGCACTTTGCGGAAAATACCTATATCAAAATGGAATGCTAAAGCAAACCGGGTTATTGGATATAGCATAGAAGCGAGACAGGCTAATCGACAGCTGGATATAATCAAAAATAGGATTTATGAGATTTATCAGAATCTTTTAAACCAAGATATCGAGATTGTAACGGCAAAAGGTATAAGAGATGAATATATTGGTGTCAATAAAAGTCGAAAACTCATTCTAGAAATGTTTGAAGAACACAATCTTACAATGGAAAGGTTGGTAGGAAAAGAGTTTTCTTTTAGGACCTTACAAAGGTATAAAACTACCAAAAAGCATCTTGCCAAATACATTAAATCTAATTACAAGTTAGATGATTACCCTTTAAAGGGTATAGATGTGCAATATATCAATGGGTTCATTTACTTCTTAAAGACCAAACAAAATCTCTCGCATAATTCAGCTTTAAAGTATGTTGCTTATTTTAAAAAAATCATAAGAGTGGCTTGTGCAAATGGATGGTTGGATAAGGATCCGTTTTTTAATTTCAAACTGCGGGCGAAGACCATTGATAAGGAGTTTTTAAGAAAAGATGAAATTGATAAACTCATTGAAGCTGACTTTTCAATTCCTAGGTTGTCGCAGGTTAGGGATGTTTTTATTTTTAGCTGTTACACAGGTCTTGCCTATGTTGATGTTGCAAAACTCAAAGAAGACGATATTGTAATAGGCATGGATGGTGGACGATGGATAAAAGTAAACAGGACGAAGACAAAAACATTAAGTAGTATTCCAATTTTACCCGTTGCCGAGCAAATTATATCCAAATATGCTAGTATGATAAATTATGAAAATAAGCTACTACCTGTTTATAGTAATCAGAAAACAAACGGGTACCTTAAAGAGATTGCTGATCTTAGTGGTATAACGAAGAAATTAACCTTTCATATGGCTAGACATACGTTTGCAACTACTATAACTTTATCTAATGGTGTACCTATTGAATCTGTTAGTAAGATGTTAGGACACAAGTCATTGAAAACGACTCAACATTATGCAAAAATATTAGATATTAAACTCTCCGAGGATATGAAAAAGCTTCGATTGCGATTTGAAAATGAAAGCAAATTATTCGCAAAGAATATTACTTAGTATGCGATTTTATATTCGGATTTTTAGTTTTTCAAAAACAAATTTATTTAGAAATATTCCAAATAGATGGTTATACCATAATTGTTTTGCTAAATAATGAGCATATTCATATCTTACTTAACTATATATTAAATATTTCTCAAATTATGGCAAACGTACTCTGGTTACAAGGAGGGGCATGTAGTGGAAACACAATGTCCTTCTTGAACGCCGAAGAACCAACTGTGGTGGAACTTATCACCGACTTCGGATTAAACATATTATGGCACCCAACAACAGGTTTACAGATTGGGGACCAAGTTCAAGACCTATTAAAGGATATCCTTGCAGGAAAGGTACAGATGGATATTCTTGTATTCGAAGGGTCGATTATTCAAGGTCCTGATAATACAGGTACCATGAATTTATTTGCTGATCGACCTATGAAGGACTGGATTAAAGAACTTTCTGAAGTTGCTGGCTATGTTGTAGCTATTGGTGATTGTGCAACTTGGGGAGGTATACCTGCTGTGGCACCAAACCCTAGTGAATCTACTGGAATGCAATTCCTTAAAAAGAACAAAGGGGGCTTCCTTGGACCCGACTATGTGTCCAAAGGCGGTTTGCCAGTTATAAATATACCGGGTTGCCCTGCGCACCCGGATTGGATTACTCAGATATTAGTGGCAATTTCTGTTGGTAGAATTGGTGATGTTTTAATAGATGATTATCAAAGACCAAAAACGTTTTTTACAGACTTCGTTCAAGATGGTTGTACTAACGTTACCAATTTTGCACAAAAAGTTGACGGGGGATTCGGTCGCCGCGGCGGATGTCTATTCTATGAAGTGGGTTGTAGAGGTCCAATGACGCGTGCGAGTTGCAATAATATTTTATGGAATAGACAATCAAGTAAAACCCGTTCAAACCATCCTTGTTTAGGATGTACCGAACCAGGGTTTCCTCATAATGATTTGATGAAAGGTAGTGTTTTGAAAACTATGAAGCACTTAGGGGTTTTTCCAAAAGAAGTTCCAGAGGGAAGAACAAAACTAGCATACTATTTAGAGGCAGGTTTTCAAAAAGTTATGCCAACAAACAAAAAAATAATGGAAACTTCCAAATAAATAGAATCTTAAAAGAAAAACAAATGTCAGTTACAGAATTAAATATATCTCCTGTTGGCCGTGTTGAGGGCGATTTAGATGTAAAGGTCTATATCGAAAACGGTAAAGTGACTCGAGCTCATACTCAGGCGGCCATGTTTAGAGGTTTTGAGAAAATTATGGAAGGCAAAGATCCGCAATCGGGACTCATTGTCACACCTAGAATTTGTGGAATCTGTGGAGGTTCACACTTGTATTGTGCGTCATCTGCGCTGGATACGGCATGGGGAACAAAGCTAAGCCCAAATGCACTTTTGTTAAGAGCTATTGGCCAAGCTTCGGAAACCTTACAAAGTATCCCAAGATGGTACTATGCCATTTTTGCTACGGATTTAGCAAATAAAAAATATGCAGATCAACCTCTTTATGAAGAAGTTGTAAAACGATGGTCTGCTTATGTTGGTGAAACATTCCAAAAAGGATTAACAGCGAGTGGATTACCAGTACAGATTTACGCTTTGTTTGGTGGTCAATGGCCGCACTCCAGTTATATGGTGCCAGGCGGTGTTATGTGTGCACCTACATTAAAAGATATTACTCGGGCACATGCAATCTTGGCTCAATTTAAAAATGATTGGCTTGAGCCGATTTGGTTGGGTTGTTCTATTGAGCGATACATGGAAATTAAGTCTTGGGATGACATGTTGGCTTGGGTTGATGAAAATGAATCTCAAAAAAATAGTGATTTAGGTTTATTGATAAGAGCTGGTATTGAATTTGGATTGGATAAATTTGGTCAAGGCGTTGGTAAGTTTCTGGCTACGGGAACATATTTACACAAAGACAGATATAACAATCCCACTATAGAAGGTAGGAACGATGCTTTGATTCAATCAAGTGGATTCTTTGATGGAGAAAACTATCATGAGTTTGATCATATGAAGGTAAGCGAGCATGTAAAGCATTCTTGGTACAAAGATCAAGAAGATGGTCTTCACCCTTGGGATGAGCCGTTACCAACTCCAATGAAGTCGCAAACCTTACATGATAGCGATTTTGATAATCAATATAGTTGGTCAAAATCACCTCGTTATGATGGGCAGGCAGCAGAAGCTGGACCATTGGCACGTGTAATAATGAACTCTAATCCTGCGAACAAAGACCACCAGATTCAAGATCCTTTGTTTGGTGATATTATGAAAAAACTAGGTCCTAGTGTATTCACTAGGGTATTGGCAAGAGTTCATGAAGCTCCAAGAATCTATAAGTTTATAGAACAATGGTTATCTGAAATTGATTTGGATGGTGAGTTCTACATCAAGCCTGTTGAGAAAGATGGAAAAGGTTTTGGAGCTACCGAAGCCGCCCGTGGTGCTTTAGCGCACTGGATAGAGATTAAGGACGGTGTAATCAAAAATTATCAAGTGATGGCACCGACAACATGGAATGTTGGTCCGCAAGATGGTAATGATAATCCTGGTCCAATTGAAGAAGCGCTAATTGGTATAGACATCGAAGACCCACTAGATCCAGTAGAAGTAGGTATTGTAGCTCGTTCCTTCGATTCTTGCTTGGTTTGCACGGTGCATGCCCACGATGCTAAAAGTGGCGTAGAGCTATCACGATTCAAACTATAACCTTTGTCATATAGTTTTATAAGGACTTTCCTGAGGGGTAACCTCAGGAAAGTTTTTTAATTTAACTGAAATTAAAAAGATATGAAGACGGCAATAATGGGGTTTGGAAATCCGGTCAGAAGCGATGATGCTGTAGGTATTTATGTGATTGAACAACTACGCGAAAAACTTCCTGAATCTGAAAATATTAATATTTTCGATATGGGTACAGCAGCCTTTGAAGTGTTATTCGGATTAAAAGGTCATGATAAAATCATTTTGGCAGATGCAGTTTTAAACAGTAATGAGCCTGTTGGCACTTTATTCAAGGTGCCAGCGGAAGAAGTTATGAAAGCACCTCAAGATGACCCCTTGGTTTTTCTCCATGGAATGAAATGGGATCAGGCTTTATCTTACACCAAAAAAATATTACAAGATGAGTATCCTGAAGATATTCAAGTATATTTAGTGGCAATTGAAAATACTAAACTAGAAGTTGATTTAAGTAATGTTGTAAAAGAAGCCGGAGACAAAGTAGTTCAACATATTTTAGAAGACCTAAATTTATCGATTCCGATGTGATTACGAAAATTAACTTAAAGACTTCACATATTTATTTGGACCATGAATTGGTTGAACCAATTTTTGGTGAAATCCATTATGCTTATGTGACCTATGTTAAAGAACAAGGTAACATTTTGATTACACCTGTTTCCAGTCAATGGTTTGTTAAACTATACAAACCAACGCAGTTTCTTTTAAAATCCCGTAATTTGAAAGGCGATAAAACACTTGCGATACGGGAGATTTTGATAGACAACGATTTGGATACGACAGATAGGGCATTAGGCTACGAAATCATTGAGAAAACCAGCTTGATAAAGGTGAATATTTCATGACGAAGCAAAAAAACAACTGGCTTTTGGATTCAGAGGTACAATACAAAGTTACCCCTGTAAAAGGTCGTTGGGAAGTTTCACTTATTTTTATCAATACAAAAGACCCGAATCAGGTTTTGATTAAAACTATTGGTGATTACCGTTCTGAGCGACTAGCTGAAATTTATGGAAGAAGTATGCAGCAAACGGCGGCAAAAGACCCTAGAGGTTCACAAAAAGTAGATAAAGATGCTTACAATATTAACAACAACTGACACTAACCAAAAAATTCTAAATACTATTGCGTCTATTGATAGATTAGATGAATTGGTTACTGTTACTCAGGATTCAAATACCATAACTGATTTTAAAACCTTAGTAATAAATTCTGATGAGATTATAGTTCCTTTGGATTGGTATGATTTGGAACCACCTTATGTGTTTCCAACTACCCCGTTTACTAAAGAAAACTTACTCGCTTTGGTTTTCTATAAATTAGGAAATCAACAGAAATCCTTTGAGTTTGTTTCAGAAGAATCTCCTTTATATCAGCATCTTTTGATTGCTACCCATTTACAGTTTGGATACGAGATTTCGTCATCCATGGTTGATTTCTGTTATCGTACATCACTGCACAATAATGCCGTAGTGAACTACTATGGGGCAGTAGAAGGCCCTAAAAGCAACGAAGAACTTAAAAAGGAATTTTCTGAAGCACTTTCCGAAGCTGAAAATGATGAAATCAAAGTATTTACGGCTAAACATTTTCTAAACTTACTTCTTGATTATGGGGAATTGAAGGAAGCAAAACGACTAGTAGAAGCACAACTTTCGATTGCCATCTCAAATGACGCTAAAAATGCAATGAGCACGCATTTAGCCGGAATTCTAATGGCAGAATTAGAGGTGCCTTATAGTAAGAAAAAGTTAGATGAAGTTCACAATGTGCAATTATCAGCAATTGCTTATTACGAGTCAAAAAATCTAAAAGTACAAGCAGGTATGTTGTTAGTTGATGCAGCGGAAATCGCCAATTTCAAGAAAGATTATATTGCATCAAAAGAACTAATCAATAAGGCGATTCAATATTTTAAACAAGCGGATATTCCAGAATTTTTAGGGGAAGCAGGATTCAAAAAAGCAATTCTCCTGTATACATGGTCAAAAAATGGAAGTCCACAATATTATAAAGCAGCTATAAATGCTTTTCAAGATGTATTAAAAGTTTTTAAGCGGGATACACATCCGCAGAAATTCGCAGATGTTCATCACAATCTAGCTTTGATATATTCGGAAATCCCCGTTAGTTCAGAGGAAAAGGCAATGTGGACCGCCTTTTGCGCGTCTTCATTTAAAGAGGTTTTAGCGTTTTATACTAAAGACAAGTACCCGTATGAAAACGCTATGGCCAGTCATAACTATGCAACAGCTTTGATGGATTTTCCACCAGCGAAAATCCACGATAATTTAAAAAAAGCAGCTAGACTTTTTAATGAAGCCCTTGATGTGCGAACGGCAAACGCTTATCCTTTTGAACGTGCATTGACACTTCTCAACCAATTGGAATTGGGCTGGCTCACTCACAATGAAGATAGTTCGGAAGAACTTGAAAAATATGAAGATATGAAGGCAAAAGCCAAAGAAATAATAGTATTGGTAAGCGATACTAGTTTAATTTCACAGGCGAACGACCATTTAAAAGAACTAGAAAAAGTTAAAAGTTTAATTTAATGCACGAAACATCTATAGTAAATAGCATTATGCGAACGCTTGAACAAGAGTTTGAAATCGAAAAATTGAATAGGTTAAAAGCTATTCATTTGAAAGTTGGTATACTTTCAAATATCGAACCACGACTCTTACATAATGCTTATAGTGCTTATCATATAACAAATCCCGGTTACCATCATGTCGAAATGCATATAGAATCAACTAGTCTGAAAATACATTGTGAATTTTGTGACTATATTACCGACGTAGAGAAATATCGATTCATTTGTAATCAATGTGGAAAGCCCAGCAAGAATGTGATACAGGGCGAAGAAATGCTGATTCATAAAGTGGAATTTGAAGACTGACCTTGCTGGTCGGGTGATTATTAAAAGTAAAACCACATGTGGTTTCCCAAATAAAAAAGAAAATGGTAGAAAAATCAACAAAAGCAGCACGAGGAACGGTGCAATGCGAAAACACCAATATCAATTTGCTCAAAGCCAATGATTTTGTAGCGGATATAATTAAGAAGGAGATGGCAAATAAAGGAACCCTTCTTATCAATATTACATCTTCCGCAGGAAGTGGTAAAACCACTTTGATGCAGAAAACTGCCGAAAAATTAAAAGATAAAATTACCATGGCAGTTATGGTAGGTGATTTAGAAACCGAACGTGATGCCGACCGTATTCGCGAAACAGGTATTCAGGCGCTACAAATAGTTACAGGAGGTATTTGTCATTTAGAAGCTCAAATGGTTCATCAAGTACTTGACCAATTTGATTTAGCAAGTATCGATTTACTTTTTATAGAAAATGTAGGAAACTTGGTCTGCCCCTCATCTTTTGATTTAGGCGAAGATTATCGTGTAACGTTGATGGCCACTACCGAGGGTGATGACAAACCAAAAAAGTACCCAAAAATGTTCTTGACCAGCGATATGATGTTGGTTTCCAAAGCGGATTTATTACCTTATGTGCCATTTTCGGTAGAAGCTGTAACTAAAGATGCTAGAGAAGTAAATCATGAACTGGAAGTGCTTCAAATCTCCGCTCTTTCAGAGGAAGGTGTTGATGAATGGTGCGAGTGGCTGTTAGCAAAAATCAAACAGAAGAAGGATAATGCCTAAATGCAACAAACCTTTCAAATTATTATTTCAGGTCAGGTACAAGGGGTGGGTTTTCGCCCTTTTGTTTATGGCTTAGCTAATCAATTTCAATATGATGGTTCAGTTTGTAATAATGAGGAAGGTGTTTTAATCCATTTAAATTCGGATGAAGAAAAAGCAAGGGACTTCCTAACTACTATTCTTAAGAGTGCTCCTGAAGTTTCTAGTATTCAATCACATTCTATTTCAGAAGTCGCTTTTCGAGAATTTGATGACTTCAGAATAGTTCATTCAGAATCAAATCATAAAATCAACATTCCACTGACGCCAGATTTTACGATTTGTGAATCATGCAAAATAGAAATAAGAGATACAAACAATAGGCGATACGGTTATGCCTTTACTACTTGTACCAACTGTGGACCTCGTTATGCTGTGACAAAAAAGTTTCCATTTGAACGTGCAAACACGACAGTTTCTGCTTTTGATATGTGCATTGCATGTCAAACAGAATATACCAATCCTAATGACCGGCGATTTCATTCGCAGGCTAATAGTTGTGCTGACTGTGGTATCAAGTTGAAAGTTACCACAGCTGATGGAAAAACAATAGTTGATGGTGATTCAGAAATCATCAAAAAAGTTTCAAAATTTATTTTAGATGGTGACATTGTAGCAATAAAAAACACAAATGGCTATCTACTTTGCTGCGACGCTAATAATAAATTAACCATTGAACGTTTGAGAGCAAAGAAAAAACGACCAACTAAGCCTTTTGCGATGCTCTATCCTTCTATCGAAAGAGTAAAGAACGACTTTAAGCTTAGTTTGTTGGAAGAAAAAGCAGTTACTTCTTCGGTATCGCCCATAATTATTTTGAATCCGAAGGAGAGCATAACAGATTTAGAGCAAGAAAGTATCGCTCCTAATTTAAATCAGTTTGGTGTTATGTTACCATCTTCAGCACTACTAGTACTTTTGATGGATGAGCTGAAAATACCCATCATCGCAACAAGTGGCAACATTCATGGTTCGCCGATTATATCTACAAAAGAAGATGCAATTCAACAGCTTTCGGGAGTAACCGAGTATTTTTTACATCACGATTTAGAAGTTGCTTTTCCACAGGATGATTCGGTTGTTCGTTTCGCTGGTGAGCAACAAATTATACTTCGCCGTTCTCGAGGACTTGCCCCAAACTATTTAAAAGGAACACAATCTAATCCTGTAAATGTTTTGGCAATGGGGGCTCATCTAAAAAGCACGTTCAGCTACGTGCCAAATGCACATACCTACGTGAGTCCCTATTTTGGAAACTTAGATAATTATGATGTTCTAGTGCGCTATCAAGAAAGTATTGTTAAATACAAGGAACTTTTTGAAAGCCAACCAGAAGTTATTTTGATTGATTCACATCCGCAATATCAAAGTAGTATTTTGGGTAAAGTGTTTTCCAAAAAAAGCAATACAAAACTAGTTTCCATTCAGCATCACAAAGCACATTTCGCTAGTGTATTGGGTGAACATGATTTATTTAAATCCAAGGAAAAAATATTAGGCGTTGTTTGGGATGGAACAGGTTTCGGTGACGATCAGGCCATTTGGGGAGGGGAATTTTTCAATTATGAAAAACATAAAATGAAACGCCTTTCGCACTTTGAGTATGTAGATTGGATTGCTGCTGATAGAATGGCGATAGAACCACGTTTGGCATTGCTCAGTATACTTCCATGTTCAGAAAGAGAGCTTGCCAAGTCTAAATTCTCCGAAACCGAATGGAAAGTTTATAACAGGATGTTAGAAATTAACAGCTTAAAAACTTCCTCAGTTGGTAGATTGTTTGATGCTGTCGCATCCCTTTTGGATATCATTGATAAGACTTCCTACGAAGGAGAAGCGGCAATGCTTTTAGAAAATCAAGCTAGGAATTATGACGGTAAGGATTATATCGATTTTTTAGAAGAATTAGCATTTGAGAGAATTCCATCAAAAACTCTCATTGCCAATATCCAAAAGGCAAAAGAAGAAGGAATTTCTAACTTTAGAATTGCCAATAGTTTTATCCATACCCTTGCTTTGGTTATTTTGAAAATTGCCAAGCAAAATGACTATGAAACAATTGCTTGCAGCGGCGGTGTTTTTCAAAATTCCGTGTTAGTCACAAAACTGTCGCAACTATCGCAAAAGCAAGGGATAAAATTAAAATTTAATCGTATATTGTCTAGTAACGATGAGAATATTTCGTTCGGTCAGCTGTGTTATTATCAGTATATAAAAATTTAGACTATGTGTTTAGCAATTCCAGGAAAGATAAAAAGCATTGATATGCAATATGACGGTAGGGTTCGTATGGCCAAAGTATTGTTCGGCGGTATTATGAAAGAAGCTAGCTTAGAGATGTTGCCAGATGCCAATATTGATGATTATGTATTAGTTCATGTTGGCGTAGCTATTAGCAAAGTTGATGAAGAGGAAGCACAGAAAACCTTTAAATATCTTGAAGAAATAGGCGAGCTGGGAGACTTAACCGATGTAGATGAATATTTGCCAAAAACGAACTAAAACCAGCAGCTATGAAATACATGTCCGAGTATCGCGATCCAGAACTAGCCAAAAAATATTTAGAGGAAATCAAAAATACCGTTTCCAGACCTTGGTCCATTATGGAAGTTTGCGGTGGACAGACGCATAGTCTGGTGAAAAACGGTATCATAGACATGTTGCCAGATTCGATTACCATGATTCATGGTCCTGGTTGCCCAGTTTGTGTGACTCCTTTAAACCTTATTGATAAAGCGGTGTATTTAGCCTCCGAGAAAGAAGTAATTCTTTGTTCTTTCGGGGATATGCTTCGCGTACCAGGCTCTCAAAAAAGTCTTTTAGAAGTTAAAGCTGAAGGTGCTGATGTGCGCATTTTATATTCCCCTTTAGAAGCGGTGAAAATTGCAGAAGATAATCCTGACAGAGAGGTGGTTTTCTTTGCTGTTGGCTTTGAAACTACAGCTCCTGCCAATGCTTTATCCGTTGTTCATGCACATCGTAGAGGTGTCAAAAATTATTCCATTTTAGCATCTCATGTATTGGTTCCGCCAGCTATTAAAGCTGTTATTGATGATGAAGAAAGTAAAATTGACGGCTTCTTAGCGGCAGGTCATGTCTGTACGATTATGGGGAACGCGGAGTACCATCCGATATCGGCCAAATACAAAGTGCCGATTGTAGTAACCGGTTTCGAACCCTTGGATGTTTTACAAGGTATTTTGATGGTCATCCGTCAATTAGAACAAAGCAAATCCTCAGTTGAAAATCAGTATGCACGTATCGTTCGTGAAGATGGTAATCTTGAGGCACAAAAAGTAATTAATGAAGTGTTTGAAGTGCGTAATCAGATGTGGCGTGGAATCGGTGAAATTCCTGAAAGCGGATATGCCGTCAGAGAAAAGTACGCTGAATTTGATGCTGCTAAAAAATATAATGTTACCATTGACGAGGCTCCTGAAAATCCAGATTGTATTTCAGGACAGATTATGAAGGGAATAAAAAAACCTTTCGAATGCTCCCAATTTGGAAAGAAGTGTAAGCCTACAAATCCACTTGGAGCACCCATGGTTAGTAGTGAGGGAGCTTGTGCCGCGTACTATCATTTTTCTGGATTAGTGGAAGCATAATCATATTAAATGTCGGAAAACAATAAAATACGCATGCAGCTGCAATGCCCCATGCCCAAACTTGACTTTGATGTCATTACCCTAGGTCATGGAAGTGGCGGGGTTTTAACAAACAAACTTCTGGATAGTGGTGTTTTTGATCTGTTAAGCAATGATATTCTGGATGAACGTCATGATGGTGCTTTTATAGATCTGCAAGGTAAAACTGCTTTTTCAACGGATAGTTTTTTGGTTTCTCCTATTTTTTTTCCAGGAGGAAATATTGGAGAGCTCGCGGTAAACGGAACGGTCAATGATTTGGCTATGTGCGGTGCTACACCTAAATATCTTTCGTTAAGTTTTATTATTGAAGAAGGACTTCCCGTGAAAGAATTTTGGGATATTCTGGTTGCTATTAAATTTGCTTGTGAAAAAGCTGGGGTGCAAGTAGTAACTGGCGATACTAAAGTTGTTGAGAAGGGAAAAGGAGATAAAATTTTTGTGAACACATCAGGAGTTGGCCCGATACATCCAAAGTCTAACATTAGTGCAAAGAACATTACAGTTGGAGATAAAATAATTATCAGTGGTAATGTCGCCTCCCATGGAATGGCTATTATGTCTGTTCGGGAAGGTTTAGAATTTGATTCTGAAATTGAGAGCGACACCGCCAATTTGAATCATACAATCATTGACTTGATAGAACAATTTGGAGAGAACATTCATTTATTGACAGACCCCACGCGTGGCGGAGTCGCAACCGTGCTAAAAGAAATCGCCCAATCGTCCGAAATAGGAATTGATTTAGTTCAAAGAGATGTCCCTATGGATGAGCAAGTTGCAAGTGCCTGTGAATTATTAGGTCTAGACCCCTTATATGTAGCTAATGAAGGACTATTCATTGCCTTTGTTTCCGAGTCAGAAGCCGATACAATTTTAGCTGTTTTGCAACAGGATGAAAATGGGAAAAACGCTAGAATTATTGGAAGCGTAGTTGCTGAACACCCTAGACAAGTCATCATGGAAAGTGCTATTGGCGGTAAACGAGTCATCAGTATGTTACCTGGAGAGCAACTACCAAGAATCTGTTAGTATGAATTTTGAATCCCTCGGTGAACACGTTGACAATTCTTATGTTTTTAAAGGGTCTAAAGAAATGCCATTTTTGGCTCCAAGAGGAGTTTTTGTAGCAAATAATCACCTTTTTGTATCTGATACAGGTCGTAACCGTGTTTTTATTTGGAATGACTTGCCAACAGTTGAATTTCAAGAACCCGATGTAGTTTTGGGTCAATCGGATGTATTAGAAACAGGGAGAAATTCTGGGGGAGTAGTTACTGCAAAAACATTGCTTTATCCTTCGGGAATATGGAGCAATGGTAAAATTTTGATTATTGGTGACGCATGGAATCATCGCGTACTTGTTTGGCATTCATTACCGACAAAAAATGGACAACCAGCTGATATAGTGATAGGTCAGCCTGATTTCAATTTAAACCAACCCAACGTGGCAGGTATCGGAAATAACCCTTCGGCAAAAACTTTAAACTGGCCCTACGGTGTTTTTTCAGATGGAAAAAGCTTGTGGATAGCGGATACGGGTAATCGTAGAATTCTATTCTATGAAGATATTCCAAACACTAATTTCGCCGCCGCGGATAAAGTAATAGGAAAGTCTAATTTCGATACTCGCGATTATGAAAATAATGAACCCATTTGGCCTTATTCGATTAAAGTAAATACGAAGAAACAGATGATTGTTGCTGATACGCAATTCTACCGTAACCTTATATGGAATAATGCAGACGAAGCTTTTTCAAAACAAGCAGATGTAATTGTGGGTCAAACAGATTTCGACGCAAGTGGTCAAAATCAATTTAGTTTGTTTCCTACTCCCAGATCACTAAATTGGACATACGACGCCTGTTTCTATAAAGATGGTCTCTTAGTTAATGATACGGGCAATAGCCGAATCTTATGGTTCGAAGAAGTACCGATAAAAAACAATGTAGAAGCAACAGCGGTAATCGGCAAGCGGGATTTTAATACAGGTAGCGAAAACAAAGAAACCATGCATGGCACTTCAAGCTCATTGTATTGGCCTTTTTCAATCTGTACGCAAAATGATAAACTGATTATTGCTGACACTGGAAATCATAGAGTTGTTATTACTGATTTGAAGTTTTAAAGGCTAAGATAAAGCCAATACGCACCAATTGCGATTGCAAAAATACCCCCTGATAGGCGAATTGTTTTGAAAAGAAATTTACTCTTTTGACCTTTAGAATAACTAGTGATTATTCCCAGTAAAAAGGTGTAAATCGTCATAGCCAACAAAGTTCCTAATCCAAACCCAACTATGTATTGAATACTATCCAATTGGTTTTCAAACCCCAATACCGGTAGGAGCAAAATAAAATGCGCTATTCCTGCAAGTCCATGTAGAACCCCGATTCCAAAAGATGACCACAGATTTTGTTTCGGTTTCTTATCATGGTTATGGGAATGTTCAAATTTATTAGTATCATGATTGTGTTCATGAACATGAATATATGGTTCTTCCCCGCCATGGACATGTGGATGCTTATGTCTCTTGCTTTTGTAAAACATACTAAATAAAGCCCAGAGACCAACAGCAATTAATACAACTCCAACCAGCTGTTCGCTATGTTCCGATATCTTTTCTATTGGAATATATTCTTTGAACAGTAGAAAAAGTAATCCTATTAAAAGCATTCCTGTCAAATGTCCAAAACCCCAGAACAGTCCAATTTTCCAGACTTTACGTCTAGTTTCAATTGCTAACGGAGTTACAGCCGCCAGATGGTCAGGGCCTGAGACTACATGTAGAATTGAGGCTGCTAGGCCAGCGAATAAGGGAAAAGTAATCATAGATGATATTTCAGAAACAATGTAGTGAATTATTGTAAAAAATTTTAAAAAGGGTGTAAATAAAATAGTCCAATACATTGTGATGGAATTTTATTGTAATCTGTGTTAGAATGATTTTTAAGGTCCACTCAGCACTTTGCTTTACATTTCGCTCAATAAGTTGCATCGCAGGAAAAGAGCTTTCTTACAATAGTTCTTAAACCCAATTCTTGATGTAGACTTACCCTAGCATGTATTCTCTTCACTACGCCGGAAAGAACATTTCCATTATGAAATAAACATCCGAAATCAAGTTCGCTGAAACCCTAACCGACTATCAACTTTTCTCTACAAAGGTTTAAAATTTAGACGGAGACGGACTGCATAACCGTTCGCCTACTCACTTTTATAAGTCCTTACTCAATCGAAATTTTAGAAGTGGTTCCAGAAAAGATAACAGCGAAGGCTCTATGGGAAGTAATTGGAACATCTCAATACCAACTTAAACATCGGCTTTTATAAAAGAGAAATAGTAATAGGAGGGCTTTCTACTGTTTCAAAAAGAAAAGAAAAACGCTCGGGATATAATAAGTAGATGGATAAATGCCATTTTGGCAACTAATTGACACCAATCGATACCATTGAATATGGCTTCGATATTGCACTACATTGAAATGTTGGAGTCGAAAAACCTTTCTTTTTCTTTTCATCAGCAGAAGTTTTGAAAATTATATTGAACTACATCCTTAATCGAAGTTTATGGATAGAAACAGTAAAAAACGCTTTTGCCTTTAAGCTAAGAAGTACGACGGTTCTAAAAATGAAATGAAGGAATGGAGTAGCAAGAGGGTAACCTGCTGGCGCACGGTTACATTGTTCAATCCATTCATTTTTAGAAGATTACGATTTATACAGTCGCTCTAAATCTTTGTTTTTTAGTAAAAAAGACCCTAATTACCTGAAAACCAGTTTAAAACTTAGTAAAAAATGGATAACGAATTCAAGAACGAGCCCTTTTTGACCCTGAAAATGAAAAGGAGCGTGGTCAAACGCTTCCGCAGATTCTGCCGTGCAACTAAAACTTCTCAGTCGCTTGGAATGTCCGATATGCTCGATTTTTTCGAAAGGCACAAGGTACTGCCCAAAGATGAGATTCCCAACCACTTGGTGCAAGTGGAAAAGCGCCTGCTAAAAAGAATCAATGCGGTTATAGCCATTATGAAGGATATGGAGAAAACACAGACCAAGCCAACGGTAGGAATGCTCGAAGCGCTTTTTACCGTCAATGAGAAAAAAGAGGATACACCCCGGTTCGTGGAGAAGAAACAGAACAACAGGACCCTAGAAGAGGAACTGGAACATTGGAAGAAATCCAACGAATGAGGTTTTTAATATGTCAATACTTGACTTTCACATAACCCGAAATAACAGAAAATGGAAAAAGTAAACTACATCGCACATCTAAATGCAGCTTTCGATCGCTTTAACAATGATTACAGGATCAAACAGGGACATATTACACTTTACCTGGCCTTCTTTCAGAAATGGAACCGTAAGTTCTTTAAAAGGACGATTATGGTGAACAGGCAATTGATCATGGAGAACGCCAAAATAAGGTCTAAGACGACCTACCATAATTATCTCAAAGATTTGAACGGATGGGGCTATCTGGAATACTTTCCCTCCTATCATCCATCGGTGGGTTCCAGGATAAGGATGACCAATTTCGGTACAAGCTCCAGCACGAGTAGTGGTGTCGGTACGGTCCAAAAAATGGACGGCCGCGTTCCGGAACCGGGCCGTGGAATGGTACCTTCCTTAAAACAGAAAACAAAAAAAAACTTTTATAAACTGGCGACCCCCTCCAATGAAAATGAAGTTTTGAATTATTTCAGGAAAAACAACTGGCCGGATATCGAAGGAAAGAAATTTTATATACATTATGAATCGAAAAACTGGAAATTGGAAAGGGGGTTGAAAATCAAGGATTGGAAAGCCGCGGCCAAAAGTTATGTGAAGCTGGGCTATATTCTAAAACAGGAATGGAGAAGTCCAATTTCTGGCTTCATGGACCATTTAAGATCACCTAAGGTAGATAGGTATGATGAGCCTTTATAGTTTGCTGTCAGAAATACATAATAGAAAATTATGTTTGGAGCATTTTACTATGTTTTACCATGATAAAATATAAAAAAATGTTAAAGGTTGCAGATTCGGGTGCACTCCAATTATATTCCTTTCAAAGGCTTATATATAAGGCGCTAATAGGAAATATTTGCACTCCCACCTCGAGTACTTAAAAGGCTTCAACAAAAATGTTGAAGCCTTTTTATTTTTGGCATCTCATGGGTATAACAACTGCCTAGAACTGGATAACCTTAAATAATACGAATAAAAACCACGATAGACAGCGTGTTTATATTATTCGTTGTTCCGATTTATGAGGAATGATAATAACCCACTGTGTTAAGTACATATTTAAAACATAGGTGGCACGGGTATCCTTTTCTGACTGATGTGTTTTTTTCGATTACTTTGCTGAATTTATTATATCGTTATTTGTTACCAGTTTATAACGATTAGTAATGCGAAGGGAGTATTAAAAAAGGAATATCTGAGTACATACTCACATCTTGGATAATGGGTTCGTGTGTTAATTTTTCAAAAAGGTTGTGCTTGTAATTTACCATGGCAAACATATCTATTTTAAGTTTTTTTAGAAAAGTATCAATAACTTTAGCTTTGTCATCAAATTCTTGCGCCATATGAAAAGAGTGCTCAACGGATTGTAAACATTCTTCTAAAAGTTTTCTGTTCTGCTCTTGTGTAGGGGTTAAGATATTTTTTTCGTTAATGTGAATGACCCTAATGGAAGCTTTGGATAGTGCGGCAATCTGCAATAGAGGTGCGATTGACTTTTCGGTGCAGTTTTTTTCAAAATCGGTAACGAAGGCCACTTCTTTTGGTGATTTGAAATCTTTCTCTCCGGGTATTGCAAGTACGGGACATGTTGTAATGTGCTTTACGGTTTGTATAGTATTACTACCAAAAAATATATCCGAAGCCTCGGTAAGGCCTTTGTTGCCCATGACCAATAAATCTATGTTCAGTTCCTCCAACTTTTGACCGATAACCTTTATCAGTTCCCCTTTTTTAGACACTGTTTTAAAGATGTGTTTAGGATTTTCCGTGTCCAGAACAATTTTATGGGATGTGCTGGTAAGCTTTTCCTTTGATTGGATATCGAGTTGCTGTAATAGTTTTTTCCCACTAAATCCAGGAAGTAAAGTGCCTTTTAATGGGGTGAGTTCTGAGTACGTGTTCAACAGGTAAAAGGTACATTTTTTCGATTCTAATAGTTTTGCTGCATAGAAAAGTGCGCAGTAAGCATTATTGGAAAAATCGGTGGCAACAAGAATATTTTTCATACTTCAAGGGTTTATAATTGTGGAATCACCATAAAGGGTACCGTTACATGAAATCCAATTTTTTTGATGACAGGTTCGTTAAACAAACGTTCCATAAAGGTATGCTTGTTCTGCACCATAACTAAGAGGTTTACAGGCGTTTTGTCCTGAAATTCATTCACAGCGGTAATAACACCGGTATCGGGTACATCATGGAAGATTGAGGAACTATCAAGAAGTTTTCTCAATTGCTTTTTGTTCTGTTCCTGTTCCTGTGAAAGATCATAGCCACTGCTAACGTGCATTACATTGATGTTAGATGAGTACCATTTGGCAATTTCCAAAAGTTGATCAAACTTTTCTTTTTCGTAATGGATTTCAAAATCGGTAGGAAACAGAATCTCTTTAGGTTCTTTATACACATAATGCGGTGGAATAGCGATTACTGTACATTTTGACTTTTTGATTACGTTTGCCGTATTACTGCCGAACAAAACTTCTTTAGCCCCGGTCGCTCCCTTCGTACCCATAATAATGAGGTCGATATTTTTATTTTCTACAACTCCTTTTACGGTATCGGTAAAATTGCTGTAGAAGGCCAAAGGAACGAACGTATGTTCTGTTTTCAAGGGTAGCTGGTCAATTCGCTCTATTAGCTCGTTCAGGTTTTTCATACTATCCTTCAAGAGAGTGTCCGCTAATTTTCCTGATGCTCTTTTAACCGATGTTCCCGCACCGGTATAACCAGGTATTGGATTTATATGCATCAAATAGAACGTACATTTTGTTTTTTTAAAAAGTTCAACGCCATACCTAAGGGCGTTCCAGGCATTGTCAGAAAAGTCGGTAGGTATAAGAATGTGCTTCATTTTGATTTCAATTTTTTACAGAATAAAAATAGTGATACAAGAAATCAACTGAAATGATTTATATCATATTGAGGTGTTGGATACCACCTATAGAAGATGATTTCTATTTAAAAAAGCGATTATCAGAATTGAAGATTTTTTGGAACAATCACAGGCATAAAAAATCCCAATACTGATATAAATCATTTCATTAAAGGAACCGCCCCATTACTTTAGTCTTCAAATTATAAAACGGTTTAAGAGATGGAATTGATAACAAAAAAGGAAATTGAGCAACTGGATAGCATCCATAGTGAAACGTGTATCTCTATTTTTATCCCAACGCATCGGGCAGGGGAAGCAGTTTTACAGGGGAAAGATGCGCTACACTTAAAAAACCAATTGAAGGATGTAAAGAATAAGTTGGAAGAAGAGGAAATGGGGCCAAGGGAAATCGATTCGCTGCTCATGCCTATTAAAGAACTTTTGGATGATAGCGAATTCTGGCGACACCAATCTGACGGACTGGCTATTTTTCGTTCTGACACTTATTTTGAAAAGTACACGCTGCCTATCCATTTCGAAGTGTTCAACTACGTGGCTAATGGTTTCTATACCAAACCATTGTTGCCCATGTTCGTGGGCGACGGTAAATTTTATGTATTAGCTTTGGAGTTAGAAACTGTTAAGCTCTACGAATGTACCCGTCACAGTATTGTTGATATTGTCATCGATGATTTAATTCCGTCGCGTATGGAAGAACGCGTAGGGTATGATTATGAGCAAAAAAGCCTTCAATATAAAAGTGGGGCAGATGCACAAGGTAGGGCCATGTACCATGGACATGCCGAGGCCGACAGAGACCGTAAAAAAGAAATAACACAATATTTTAGGGCAATTGATAAAGGGTTAAGTTCGCTTTTAAATACCAATAATATCCCTATGGTCGTGGCATCACAAGACTATTTGTTTTCTATTTATAAGGAAGAAAACAGTTATAAACAGTTGTTGGATGATCATATATCCTGTAACCTTTCAGAAACCGACAAGTTTCTATTGCAAGAAATGGCTTTGGAAAAAGTAACTCCAATTTTTGACAAAGATCGAAAGGAAAAAGTAGAATCTTTTAAACAGTACGATGGCACGGGTAGAACTTCTTCTGAAATAGAGCAAGTGCTACCAGCCGCACTTGAAGGAAAAATAGACGCACTTTTCTTGGAGAATCGCAAAGATATCTGGGGAGTTTACAATCCAGAAAAAAGACAGGTACGGATCGATGAGGATCCGTTTCCTACGAGTGTATCGTTATTGAACAAAGCAGCTATCAAAACGTTCCTGAACGGTGGTAAGGTATATTTATTGGAAAAAGAGGAAATGCCAAATCCTTATTCAAAAGTGAACGCGTTATATCGTTACTAAAGAGTATTAATATGAAATATGTACTACACACTTTGACGCTACTTGGTCTGGCATTATTTTTTTCTTGCCAACCCCCTGTCGTTTTTGGCGAGCCACAACCCGCAGACATAGAATCATTATCCGTTATTCCTCGGGGCTACCAGGGCATCTATTGGTGCAAGGTCGACAGTGTAACGCTATACGTCGACGAAAAGGCTTTTATCAAACGAAAGGAATTGCTTGTTAAATTGACCAGGGCCGAAATTGATTCTAGTAGCGACTTAGAACTCCGAAACGGAAGGTTGTTTGTAAGAGAATGGGAAACTGATTTTCCTACCGAGGAAAAAGGCGATACCATTATCTCTAAACTGGTGATACGTGATACGCTATTTGCTATTCGGGATGAACAGCTATTGAAACCCTACAAGGGACATTTGATTTTAAATACCAAGTTGGATGAAAATGCTTGGGCGGTTTTGGTGGCATCCCATAAAGGTGCTGGACTACTTTCGCTCTCAAGGGCAGAAGTTCCTGAAAACTTGATGCAATTAGATTCGATAACCCCAGTTAAAATAACGTCGAAAAATAGTGACCGGGGAACACAAATCTATATAACCCCGACCGCTGACCAATTTGGACGAATTTTGGAGAAGGGATTGTTGTTCAGCACTTCTTGTTCAGAATTCGAGCGGATCATTCCTATGAAGGAACATATTTATTAAAATTAAAATCACCTCTTAAAAAGTTCATAAATCAACCATAGACTGACCCAAATCATTTTGAAATTGGAAGACCTATCATAATTTCGACACAGAGTTAAATGATTGTTTCACTTAAAATTATAACATTATGTCACTAGTAAAATTTAGAAGAAGGCCTTTTGGAAATCTGGTAACTCAAGATTTTTTTGATTTGGATGATTTTTTTGATAACCGATGGTCAAGTAATATGCTTCCCGATGATTTTTGGAATGGAAAGTCCGGCGAACCTGCCTTGAACATCAAGGAAACGGATGATAATTTCGAAATCGAACTTGCCGCACCGGGCTTTGCCAAAAAAGATTTTGAGGTAACCATTGAAGACGGATGTCTTAATATCAAAGCCGAAAAAGAACACTCCGATGAAGAAAAAGAGGAGAAGTTTACCCGAAGGGAATTCAGCTATAGCTCGTTTCAACGTTCGCTACAACTGCCCGATACGGTCAAGGATGAAGATATCAAGGCCAAGTATAATGATGGTATTTTAAGCTTTAAGCTTACTAAGAAAGAAGAGGCCAAAAAATTGGCCCCTAAAAAAGTAGAGATCGCTTAAGGTCTTAATCTTTAAAAAAAATGCTCTCTTACCAAATCCTAAATGCGTCCATGTAAACAGGGTTGGTTCGGGGGCATTATCTGTTTTTTAAATTCGAGTAAAAACTATCATTAAGAATGTGCAAATACTAAAGAACCAAACATGCCAAAAAACCCGTTCTCACTTTCTATGGAAAAAGTTATTGCCCAATTGGGTAGTAACAAAGAACAAGGCCTAAAAAAAGAAGAAGCTGTCAAGCGTTTGGAACACTATGGCCCAAACCAAATTCCGGCTGAAGGTTCAAAAAGTCGTTGGCGTATACTTGCCGATCAGTTGCTAGACCCTATCATCTATATTTTGGCCGTGGCGGCGGTACTTGCATTTTTATTTAGTGATCTGTTAGAGGGCTTTGCCATAGTGGTCGTAATCTTGATTTCTTCCGGAATCGGGTTTTTTATGGAGTTGCAGGCGATACGTTCCTTAGAGGCATTGCGAAAGATGGGTCAGGCGATGACACACGTTTTACGTGCTGGAAAAAAAATAAAGGTAAAGGCTGCGGATGTAGTGCCCGGCGATATCGTTTTGTTGCAAACTGGCGATGTGATTCCTGCCGATGGGCGATTGATCGAGGTCGATGTTTTATCGGTTAAGGAATCTGCCTTAACAGGAGAAAGTATTCCTGTAACCAAAAACACAAAACCACTTAAGGATACTACTGCGATAACAGATCAGGTAAATATGGTCTTTAGGGGAACAATGGTAGTTGCTGGGTCTGGAAAGGCTGTGGTTACGGTCACTGGGAAAAATACCGAACTGGGCAGGATACAACAAATGGGTGTCGATGCCGTAAAAGAACGCACCCCATTGGAGAAGAAACTGAACCAATTGAGTAAATGGCTCATTTGGTTGACGCTGTTTTTTGCCATATTGATTGTCTTTACCGGTTATGTGCGTGGCAAAGATCTGTTGTTAATGATCGAAACCGGAATAGCGTTAGCGGTTGCCGCTATTCCCGAAGGACTTCCCATTGTGGCCACTATTGCCTTAGCACGGGGTATGTTGCGTTTATCTAAAAAGGACGTTATCATCAAAAAACTGGAGGCTGTTCAGACCTTGGGGGCGACGGATATTATCTGCACCGACAAGACAGGTACCTTGACAGAGGATGAAATGAAAGTGCATACTGTGGTCTTTGGCAACGAATCGTTGGCCGATGTTTTTCCCTCAAAATCCGAAATTCTGAATTCGAAAGTCAAATACGGGGCTTTTGATAAAATGATGATGGCTTCCATACTCTGTAACAATGTAGCTCCAAACCCAGAAGAAAGACAGGGTGATTCCATTGAGTTGGCCTTGATGTATTTTGCTGACTATTTGGGCTATGACGTGGTCTCCATTAAAAAGGAACATCCCGAAAAAACAGAACTTCCTTTTGATGCCGAACGCAAAATGATGGCAACTGTCAATGGGAATGAAAGCGAATTCGAAGTGTATGTAAAAGGTGCTTATGAAAGTGTTGTGCCCCACTGTGATTTTTATTGGGATCAATCAGGAATAAAACCTTTTGACCAAAAAGAAGATTGGAATGAAAAATTGGATAAATTGGCATCCCAAGGATTGCGTACGTTGGCATTTGCCTATAGGGAAGTACAAGAAGTTCCAAACAAAGATTCCCTATTGAAAAACCTGACTTTTTTAGGTATCATCGGCTTTATCGATCCTGCAAGGGAAGGTGTAAAGCCAGTCATTGAAATTTATAAAAAAGCAGGTATACAAGTGGTCATGATAACCGGAGACCATCCGGAAACTTCCCGAAGAATTGCTGAAAAAGTAGGGTTGTTAGAACTTGATTCTCCAGATGGGAAAGTTCAATTGGGTAGGGACCTACAATATGGCACAGAAGAAAATGGGGATTTGACCACAAAATTAGGTAACGCTTTGGTGTTCGCAAGGGTAACTCCAGAGCAAAAATTGAACTTGGTATCCATGTACCAAAAGAATGGCCATATCGTGGGTATGATTGGAGATGGTATAAACGATGTACCTGCACTAAAAAAAGCGGACATAGGTATAGCCATGGGCATTCGCGGAACGGAAGCTGCTCGCGAGGTTGCCGATGTCATTTTAAAGAACGATAAGTTTACGGCCATAGAACTAGGCATTAGGCAGGGGAGGGTAGTGTTTCAGAACATCCGTCAGTTTGTGGTGTACCTTTTATCGTGTAATCTTGCAGAAATTTTATCGGTAGGGCTCGCTGCCTTATTGAACCTTCCGGCACCCTTATTGCCCTTACAGATATTGTTTTTGAATTTGGTTACCGATGTATTTCCTGCCTTGGCACTAGGATTGGGTAAGGGCGAGGAAGATATTATGGAGCAACCGCCCAAAAACCCAAACGAACCCATCTTGGCTCGCCAAGACTGGTTTGCAACCATCATATATGGCCTTTGCATTAGCGCCGCCGTACTTGGTGTAGTAGCTTACGGAAATTTTATCCTGCAATTGGCTCCGACGGCCATCAACAATATGGCGTTCTATACATTGGTTTTGGCCCAATTGTTCAACGTTTTTAACATGCCTAAACGACAAGAATCATTTCTTAAAAATGAGGTTACCAAAAATGTTTGGGTGTGGGGTGCGATTTTATTTTCAGTACTGATTACAATTGTTGCTTATCTAATACCGCCAGTTGCCAAAGCACTTTCTTTAGAGACCTTGTATTTTGAGCAAGTGAGTATCGTCATCGGATTTGCACTTGGTTCTTTGGTGCTGGCACAATTTGTAAAGCGATTAAAGCCTGCTTATAAAACCAGAAAGGCGTGATGTGTTATTTTTAAGAAAACCTAAACATCACTTTTCTCGGTATCGATGGTATCCATCGAAAATCCGTTCATCGCTTCGAATTCTGGAGCCAATGGGTATGCTGTTTTCTTGGATTCCCAATGTTCAAAGGCTTTACAAGCAGCCTCATACCCAAGATTAAAAATAGTATCCATATCCTTTAGAACAAACGTACTGTAATTATCAAGCCCTTCGGGACTAATAATCAAATCACAATCGTCGAATTTTGCCAAAGCTTCTTTGGCCATAATGATTTTAAAGGCGCGTTCCAATACTGTATAGGAATGTTTTAGTCCGCCTATCTCAATTTTTTCGAACGGGTTTACGTAAACACCAATCATTCTGTCACAGTGCTTTTTAATAAGATCGGAAGGAAAATTATTTAGAATACCGCCATCTACATAATAACCGTCATTTATTTTAACAGGAGCAAATACACCCGGAAACGAAGAGGATGCCAAAACAGGACGAATCAGCTCGCCTTTGTGAAAAACTCGTAAAGAACCATCTAAAATATTTGTGGCTGTGATGTAGAGCGGTTTTTTCAACGCCTTGAAATTATCTTCTGGAAAATAGTCCAAAAACTGGGCATAGAACTTTTCTGCATCTACAAAACCAGGTTTGTTGGTAGCGTACTTACTTAGGCTGAACAACTCTACACTTTTAAAGAACTCCAATAATTCTTGCCAGCCTGTTCCGGCGGCGTATAAAGCACCTACAATCGCTCCCGCGCTGGTGCCGGCAATATGACTAATGGTAATTTCATGTTCTTCCAAGGCCTTGATAACGCCGATATGGGCAATACCGCGAACCCCACCGCCCGAAAGTACCAGACCTGTTTTCATATAGTTTATGATTTTGAGGCTAAATTACTATTTGGTTTTAGTAAAAGAAATGATTTTTGTCAGTAATTACTATTCTAGGACATACTACTTGGCTTTGTATTCGTCTACCGATTTCCTATGTTACATATAGGAGGAATCCTATGCAATAGCCAAAGGGTTACGGAAGAAGCAAGTTCCTCCAACCAGCGTTCGATCAGAATACGTGTAGAGCGGATAATTGTTTTCACTATCGCAAATACTTAACATCAGGTAAGCTGGAAAGCTAAAAACGGAAATACAAATATGACCACGGTCATATTTAGTTATCCCGGTTGAACTTATTTTTACAAAAAATTATAATGGACGCTTTCTCTCCCCTTCTCATTGATAAAGAATCATGGTTGGCCTTTCTGTTGTTGCCCTCCATTGCCATTGTATCGGGTGTTTTTTTGAGTTGGGTCATTTCGGCTGTTTTAAAACTATATAATCAAAAGAGGCCTTCCGTACTCAAGGGTCAACTACTGAAACGCTTTAAAAAACCGTTATACTTTTTTATTCCGTTGCTATTCCTCCGTCCCGTGATAACCTATTTTGAACTGGGCACGTTTTGGGAAAAGGTATTGGTAGCATTTATCATTGGTTGTCTTACATGGCTGTTTATTGCCTTGTTATATGCGGTAGAGGAGGTAGTAAAGCAAAAATTTGTTGTTGAGGAGGGTACCTACCACAAAGCAAGCGAACGAAAGGCCTTGACCCAACTTCGATTTCTAAAGAGCATAGGGCTTGTCATTATCATAACCATTGCGGTCGCGTCTATTTTATGGAACATTCCCAGCGCACGACAATTGGGTAATACAATTTTAACTTCTGCAGGTGTTGCGGGTATTATTATTGGAGTTGCGGCACAAAAATCGATTGCCAATTTAATCGTAGGTTTTCAATTGGCGTTTACCCAAGCCTTAAAAATTGATGACGAAGTGGCCATCGAAGGTGAGTTCGGAAGCGTAGAGGACATAACACTGACCTATGTGGTAGTAAAAACATGGGATTGGCGGCGGCTGGTACTTCCCCTTAATTATTTTAACGAAAAACCCTATGTGAACTGGACGTTTAGCTCACGACCCGTTATTGGAAGCGTCTTTTTTCACGTAGATTATACTTTTCCAGTACACGAACTGCGTAATAAGTTCATGGAGATTTTAAGGGATGAGCCGCTGTGGGACAAACATATCGCAGACCTGGAAGTTACCGATACCAATGACCGGGCAATGAAAATTAGGGTAACGTTCAGCGTTAGAAATGCCACACATTCGTGGAAGTTGCGTTGTAAGATTAGGGAAGATTTGGTGGCCTTTATTCAGAATACTTATCCGGATGCCTTACCTAAATTAAGGCGTATGGATGCTAAGAAAGTAGAAAAGAAAAATAGGTAAGAAAGATTTATACGTATAATTAAGGTACTTGAATGGTGAATATAGAGAATATTTACTCTCTCTGTCACCCTAAGAGTTGTAGAATGGCAAGGGTAGTTGGCAACAGCGATGAGGGGTCGTTTTAAGAATGATAATTAGCAAGAAAGGAATAATAAGGAGTTAATGAAAATAGCATATAAAAACGCATATTAAAAAAGAGAGACAGCACTGCACTATGAACAAAAAAGCATCAAATCCCAATCTGTACAAGGCAATTTTCGATTCTTCCGTCGAGGGCATTTTGGTGGTTGGCCATGATGGATCCATCCTTGAAGCGAACAAGGCCGGGGAATCAATTTTTGGATATGCGCAAGGAGACTTAGCAGGAAAAAAGGTGGAGGTGCTCATTCCCCAAAAACTCGAAAAAAAACATACGTTATATAGAAGGGACTATTCCAAGAAACCTACAGTAAGATCAATGGGCCAGAATTTAGATCTTTGGGGACTTCGGAAAGACGGTTCGCAATTTCCCCTAAAAATTAGCCTAACGCCCACCAAAATAGATGGGCAACAGGTTGTCGTGGCATTTGTTGCCGATATAACCGAACAAAAAAAGGCCGAAGTTACTTCCTTGGAAAGTAATCGAAAATACAGCACCCTTATCGATAACCTTAATGGTATTGTATACCGTTGCAGGAACGATCGAAACTGGACCATGGAATACATTAGCGATGGTTGTTTGCCCATTACCGGCTATTCCCCTAGGGATTTTTTGGAGGGCAATTTGCATTTTTCCGATATCACGTTTAAAGAAGATCAAGAAGAGGTTTGGAACAAGACCCAAAAGGGAATCCATGAAAAAAGACCATTTGAAATATCGTTTCGGATTACCCATAAAGAGGGGACTATCAAATACTTGAACGAAATCGGTCAGGGTATCTTTGACCAAGATGGTAACCTCGAGGCTTTGGAGGGTTTTATAACCGATGTAACCGAGCAAAAGAAGATTGAATTGCAATTGCGTGAGAATGAGGCGAAGAATAAGGCCTTACTCGAAGCTTTGCCCGATATGATGTTCATTACCAATTACGATGGCGAATTTCTTGAGTGGTTTACAAGAGAACCTGAGAAGCTATTTGTGCTCCCTGAAAATCTTATCGGTAAGAACATGAAAGACGTGCTTCCTGCCCACATCAATAAAATATTGAAAAATACCCACGAGCTTGTCAGACACGACGGAAAGATTCAAATAGTGGAGTACAGCGAAATAATGGGTAAAAGCGAAATGTTTTGGGAGGCGCGCACAGTGCCCCTCAACCAACATGCGCTCTTGACCATTGTAAGGGACATTACAGAAAAAAAAAGAACGGAAGGGGAACTTGAAACTGCCCTCTCTCAAAATAAGGCACTTATACAGGCCATACCCGATACGGTTCTTACTTTAGATCCCAAGGGCAATTATTTGGAGATCTATACCACAGGTTCCAACAATTGGTTGGTGCCCAAAGAAGATTTGGTCGGCCTTAATATAAAGAAATCGTTATCTAAGACTAACTACAAAATAGTCAAGACTGCTTTGGACAACACCCTTTTACTTGGGGAAACCCAACAAGTAGAATACGATATCGAACGTACTAATGGAATGCGGCACTACGAGACCCGGTTTGTTTTGTTACAAGAAGACAAAGTTTTGGTGATTGCAAGGGATATTACCGTAAGAAAACGAATAGAGAAAAACCTTTTTATTAAGAATAGGGCATTGGCTTCTGCCGGAAACGGTATTTTGATTGCCGACGCCAAACTCGCTGATCAACCAATTATTTATGCGAATAATGCCTTTTATCAAATGACGGGTTATAATAGGGATGAGGTGTTAGGCAAAAATTGCCGCTTTTTACAAAATGACGATCGAAACCAAAAAGAGATTGCGATTATGGCAAAGGCAATTGAAAAAGGGGAATCTTGCCAATTGACATTGCGCAATTATAAAAAAGATGGCACCCTGTTTTGGAACGAACTTACCATAACTCCTGTGCGCGATGAGTACGATAACTTAATCCATTTTATTGGTGTACAGAACGATGTAACCCACCGAAAGAACGAAGAGTTGTTCAAGGACCACATCAGAAAAATATTGGAAAGAATCGTTGCGCATAAACCCTTGAAAAATATCGGAAACGAAATCGTTAAAACCTTGGAGCTGAGTATAGCAGAAAGTATGGCCTCAATTCTTGTTTTCGATACTAAAAGCGAAACGCTGCACAAATTGGTAGCGCCAAATTTGCCAAAGCCTTTCAGTAACGCTATAGAGGGTACCGGTATTGGAGTGAATATAGGTTCCTGTGGTACAACCGCCTTCCAAAAGAAAGCGGTTGTAGTACCTGATATTTCTAAAAATAAAAATTGTGGGGAGTTTAGGTCGCTTGCCCTCGAAAATGAACTGCGTGCCTGTTGGTCCTACCCTGTCCTTTCTTCGGATAAAAAGGTTTTAGGTACGTTTGCCATTTATCATAAAACGGCGAAAACGCCCACAAAACGCCAGAAAGAAACTATTGCCGATCTGGTGCAACTTACCAGTATCGCCCTAGAGCAATACCGAGTACAAGAAGAATTGGATAAAAGCCGATGGCTGCTCGAGGATTACGCTAAAGAACTGGAGCAAAAAGTAGCCGAACGAACGGATGAATTGAAATCTACCGTAAAACAACTGGTGGAGACCAATCTAAAATTAAAGGATCAAGTAGCGGAGACCAAGGCTGCCGAGAATAGGGCGTTGGAGAGCCAGACCATGTTCACGGCTATTTCAAAAAACTTCCCCAAAGGAGTTATTATCGTGTTCAATTCCAACTATGAGATTGTATATATAGACGGGGGCGAAATAAGACGTATCGGGTACGATAAGAATCAGTTCGAAGGACTTCATATCGATGATATTGATATTTTTTCAAAAATTCGAATTGAACGAATAAAAAAAGATATAAAAAGAACTTTTGAAGGTGACCAGCTGTCATTTGAGATACGGTTGTGGAATAAGTCCTATACTGTCAATACCTCGCCTCTACAATCAGGAAACGATGCCGTAAAATGGGCTCTCTTTGTCTATAACGATATTAGTAGACAGAAACAGGCAGAAGCCGATATTCGCAGTGCCCTGGTACGCGAGCAGGAACTCAACGAATTGAAATCGAGATTTATTTCTATGGCCTCACATGAATTCCGTACACCTTTGAGCGCCATAAGCACCTCTGCCATTTTGATTGACAAGCAAAATATGCCCGGCAAGGAGGAAAAACGTAAAAAATACGTAGCACAGATACAGAACAACGTTCGGAATTTGGTAGTTATCCTGAATGATTTTCTTTCGCTTAGCAAATTGGAGGAAGGCAAAGTAAAGTCCAAACCAGAACATTTTAACCTTATTGAATTTGTAAACAATTTGATGGGTGAAATGCAACCGAACAGAAAAAGAGGGCAGAAAATAAAACTTATCTCAAGAGCGGGGTCCGTTCCGGTATATTTGGACTCCAAACTATTACAGCACGTGTTTACCAACTTGTTGAGCAATGCTATTAAATACTCTGAAGAAGGAACCTTGATTACGGTAACCCTAAAAGATGAAAACCAAAAAGTATCGGTATCGGTCACGGATCAAGGCATCGGTATTCCAATAGAAGAACAGGATAATCTGTTCGACCGTTTTTTCCGCGCCGAAAATAGTACTAACATACAAGGTACAGGTCTTGGACTACATATTGTAAAACAATACACGGAACTTATGGGCGGTATCGTAAGTTTTGAAAGTGAGGTAGGAAGGGGATCTACTTTTAAAGTAGAATTCAAGAGTCCTTTAACTACTGGAAAGGAAACAAATTAGTGTATACAGAAAAATAGAATTGGGAAATATGAATTTTGAAGGTGTTGTCAACTCCTTCCCTCAGATGAGGAGCGGTCAACTTTAGTGAAGCGAAAGGTATAGATAATTCGAAAGCCCAAGCCAAAATCCCATATAATAAAGTTGGCGCCTTGTCCTAAATGTTTTGATAAGTCAGATAACCAAAGCAATGCACATACTGCGTTAAAAAAGATGCCAGCCAAAGCCTATCTTAAGGATAGTAGAAAAGCGGTAATGACAATAAAAGATAGAATTATGAAAAAAATCTTATTAATAGAAGACAATAAGGATGTCCGTGAGAATACGGCCGATATTCTTGAGTTATCGGGCTATCAGGTTGCTACGGCCGAAAACGGTAGTGTCGGTGTTGAGAAGGCGCCAACCTTTCATCCAGATATTATCCTCTGCGATATTATGATGCCAGTGATGGACGGTTATGGTGTTTTGGAAGCATTGAGCGAAAATACGGAAACGGCCAGCATACCATTTATATTCCTCACCGCAAAAACCGAAAAAGCGGATTTTCGAAAGGGAATGAACCTAGGTGCAGACGATTATTTGACAAAACCCTTTGAAGAATATGAACTGTTGGATGCCATTACGAGCCGTCTAAAAAAGAACGATTTTTTGCGGAAGGAATTTTCGAAGGGCATGGCCGGCATCAATGAATTTATACAGGACGCATCACGTTACCTGAATCTTGAAACGATTTCACGGGATTACCGCTCCAAAAGCTATGATAAAAAAGATTTTGTATATATGGAAAACGATCCCGCGCATACCCTGCATTTCGTTGAAAGTGGTACAATAAAGACCTATAAATCTACCGAAACGGGCAAGGAGTTTATTACAGGTATCCATAAAGCAGGTGATTTTATGGGGCAGTTATCGCTATTGAACGCGAATGGTACCTATTTAGAAACTGCTATGGTCTTGGAAGATGCCGAAGTCTACGGTATTCCGAAAAAGGAGTTTATACACCTCCTTTACGATAACAAAGAAGTATCGCAAAAGTTTATCGATATAATTTCGAACAATCTGATCGAGGTACAAGATCAATTGGTAGGTATGGCATATTCATCCGTACGGCAACGGGTAGCCAAGACCCTGTTAGATTTGCATCGCAAAGGCATCATCAAAGACACCCCCAATGAGGGTATTGATATTCCTAGAGAAGATTTCGCAGGTATTATAGGAACGGCTACGGAGACGGCCATACGATGTTTGTCGGACTTCAAGGAAGAAGGTCTAATTACCATGGGCCGCGCTAGGAGAATCATTATTTTGGATAAGGAGGCATTACAACAGGTAGCTGATTTTCGATAAAAGAGGCATTTTGTATGTTCTTTCGAAAGAGCACGCGCTTAACGGTAATACTTCGCAAGGAGGAATAGCTTCGTAGTGCCTCTTAATGATCAAAAGAAAGACTTTGAATAGAATAAAAAAAACAGCAATCCAAAACCTTCATCTAATCTTATCTTCTAAAACTACTTAAAACTCCGGAAATATTCGAGAGTTTTTTGATGGCGAAGGTCAATAGCACTTTTTGTAAAATCCCTTTGGTGCCGCCCAGCAAATGGCGTGGATTAAGGTTGGCTTTCGTATGGTTCAGGTGTAGTTTAAGACTCTCCGTGTCGATTTTGCGCTTAAGACGCAAAACCTTCAATCGGGCATCGATTTCGGCAAAGGAACTGTATCTTTTATCCATATTAATCAAAATAGTGTTTTGAGAATTTTCGCAATAGCGGCTTATTAAGCTTATCTCTTAAAAAATAACAGATAGCGCCGATAACGAGGTAGAAAATGCCCGTGATAATAAATCCGATGTAGAAACTTTCCAATACTTCGTTAAGAGCAAGCGAGACTCCGATGGAAACAATGAATAGCATAAGCATTCCTATGGCACCAATCAACACCATTTGAGCGATTGAGGTCACGGACCCCATAAGCACTTTGAATACCTTTAGTTGAAAATACTCTTCGCTATGATCAAGATAAGACCTAACATCGGCCTCAGCTTCTGTTAGATCTTTTTTTAGTTCTTCTAAAATCATATACCGTTATTTCTGTAGTTGGGCGTTTTTCTTTTTCAAATCTTCCAACTTATGTTCTAATGAGGCAATGATATCATCGGCCTTGTAGCTCATGGTCGAGATGACCTCATCGAGTTTCTGATCTAATTTATCTTTTTGTTCGTTGGCCGATTTCGTCAGTTCTTCCTTGGCGTTGTGTATGCGATCGGTAAGGTCGTGTGTGGTATCCACGGCTTTGTCCCTAATCTTATTCCTTGTTTCGCTACCCTTATCAGGCGCATACAAAATTCCAATTCCTGCTCCAATGGCGGCACCTGTTACTAGTGCCAATAAAATGTTTCCACTATCGTTTGACATAATTTCTATAGTTATAAGTGAATAATTAATTTCATGGCTAAAGTACATGCAATTAGAATTCTCCCAAATGACATTGGTCAGTATGGTTTATTTTTTTTAAATGACTTGTATCATTTTGACCCTGTTTCTCATTCGATAACTTACCATTGATTTACCTGGTACGCATCTATATAAATGCATCTATATAAATAAAAACGTATCGAATGAATGTATTAGCAATATGGCTACTATGAATCTACAAGTCCCTAAAACTGGCGAAAAGCGTTTTCTTTCAACAACCTTTAAGAACTTAGTGAAGGCAGAAAAAGTCATTACGTTTCTTAAGGAGCAAAAAACTGTGGATTTACAGTTGACCATTCTTGTAAAGTTAGATACCTATGCTTATACAGATATACAGAAAGAAGAAAAAAAGAACGGACAGCTTGTGTCCTACTGGAAAAAATGGGTAGGTCCGAGGACTGATTTTGGTTTTTTCCATAACCCGGAAATTGGGACCGTTTTTATCGCTGGTTCTTTATCGGAACTCTTTTTGCATGATATTGACGGGAAGAAACTGGGAGAGCTATCGGAAGGTCCCTATGGTATTTTAAGGGGATTGGGTATTTATGAAACCCAAGCTGCGGACAACATTAAAAAATTGAATCAAGGACATTATCTTTTACTTTTTCAAACCAAAAGTTTAAATCTAAATGGGCTGGAAGCTACTTTAAAGGGATTGGAGACGGCAGTATAAACCATGTTTTGGAACCCTAAGACCTGTTTTAATTGGCTATTCTTCCTTGAAATAATAAAATAACTCCTTTTATTTAGCATAAAAATTTTATTCACGGCGACCACAGGTTTAAAAAAAGACATTCTTATTTTACTTTGATACTACCAATTCCCCGCCTTCTCAATTCGTTTAAAAATAACCTACAGTAGTAAACATTGGCGCTTTTATCTTTATATAACATAGGAACTGACCTACATCATTTCGTCAATGGCAACTAGTTTGCACATTTGTGGAATTCGAATCTAAAAACATATCTATGGACAATACTATCGACTACAAAAGCCAAAAAGAGTTCCACATATTTGTGGCAAGTACGTATTCCGATTTAAAAAAAATTAAAGATAAAGGGAATAAAAAAGCCTTTAATGAATTACTGTTGAAGACACTACCGCAGGTTAAACGTTACATTACTAAACGTTTGAGTGCGGCATTGTCAAAAGGAAACCTTCCTAGCGGAAAATATCGCCCCGACGATTTTATAGATCAATTATTCATTGAGGTTTATGATAACTTTGATGAAGTCCAAAATAAAGCAGATCTGTACCCTTGGCTCTTTAAAAAGGCCGATAGCTTATTGGAGGATACGATTAGGGACGAGGAATTCGATGAAGTATTCTTTGATAACATTGATGATTTTTCAAAGCCCGAATGGGATGCCATGGAGGAAAATTTTAGCACCGACGGGGATGGCGATTTGGTTATGATGGAAGAATTGGACGATTTTTCATATGCTAAAAACGATTATGTCTTAAATCACGTGTTTGTGCAAGATAACAAACAGGAGCTCATGGATAAACTCGATAAGGAGTTGGGACAAGAGCGTATTAAAAGGCATGTCAATATGGTATTGCATCAATTGCCTTTGTCCATGCGGGCCGTTTTTGAACTGGCCACGGAACACCATTTTAACGTGGAAGAAATAGCTAAAATACGTAACCAAAGCCTTGAAGAAGTACAGCAACTACTAGAAAATGCAAGAAAAACTCTGGAAACAAGTTTTTTCAACAGACATTTTGAAGATAGTGAATAAGCATAAAGGGTATGAACTCAAAAATATCGAACCCGAAGAGAGATTTACTGTTGGGTGCAGGACTGGACGTATTGCACCAAGAAAGTCGAGAGTGGATAGAAACGATTAGGTTTTGGAAAGACGAGACCAAATTCTTTGCCAACCTATTGGACCGAAAAATAACAGAGGAATCGGAATATGGTAATATGCTCAAGTATCTAGATAAAACCCATGCGAATCTTTTTGATTACCTGGTTGATGATATTATCGCGCATGAAAAATTGTTGTCACTTTTACATAAGGGTGAAAAAGGTCTAGCGGATGCCGATTATAGGGACGAACATCGAAGACTTTACGAAAGTATGATTCTTTTTGAAAATGATTTCAAGGAATTTAAGAAGATGGTCTTTGGGTATGCCAAGAAGCTTTAAGTTGGTTTTCTTTTCTCATTCCCTACTTTTAAGCTAAGGTTATTCGTTGACCGTTTTCTCCATTTTACAAGCTCGAACCAAATAACGGACAAAAATCCAAGTCCCATTGGAACAAGAATTTGATGTGCATTTAAATTTTCAAATTTAAAAAAGTGGGTCAACGGCGGCACGAAGAGCAATAGTGCTGTTAAAATTATAGTAAGCAAAATAATCAAAGGCACCAGATTATTCTTGTATTTTAATGTATCCAAAATGGAAGATCGAAACGATCGATTGACCAATGTTAAAAATATATTCGCCGAAATCAAGGCCACAAAGACCATGGTGCGGGTAATTGATTCGTTAAAATCGTTATAAACTGCATATTGATAGGTCAAGAGTGTTCCGGCAGTAATCATCAATCCTTGTATCACGCTCGTTGTTAATTCCTTCCAACTAAAGAAAGTAGTACCCATCGAAGGTGTTTTTTGTAACATGGTATCTTTTTCCATTGGTTCGTTTTCATAAATAATGCTACAGGTAGGACCCATAATCAATTCGAAAAATATGACATGTACAGGGGTAAAGATATTCGGAAACGTCCACCCCAATACCAAAGGAAAGAACACTGTGAGAATAATCGGAATATGAATCGAAATAATATACTGGATTGCCTTTTTCAAGTTGGTATAAATACGTCTGCCCATGGCTACGGCATCGACCATTCGGGAAAGGTCATCTTCCAATAAAATGACCGAGGCGGCTTCTTTGGCGATTTCTGTACCCTTTTTGCCCATGGCAATACCGATATGGGCCGCTTTAAGGGCAGGGGCATCATTTACTCCATCTCCTGTCATGGCCACGATTTCTCCATTGGCCTTAAAGGCATTGATGATCCTTAGTTTTGCTTCAGGGAACATTCGGGTAAAGATGTTAGTGATCTTTACCCGTTCTTTTAGTTCATTTTCGCCAAGAGACATTAATTCATCTCCCGAAATACTTTTTTCATAGCCCCTGAAGCTAATTTCCTTGGCAATGGCGGCGGTGGTCGCGGCATTATCGCCAGTTACTATTTTTACCTTGATTCCCGCATGGTGAAAAGCATTGAAAACGAATCGGATATTCTTTTTAGGCGGGTCGTAAAAGGCAACGATTCCTTTGAAATGAAACTGAAAATCCTGTTGTTTTTTAGGGTAGTCGAAACCCGTGAAATCGGTTTCTCCAACGCCTAAGACCCGATAACCTTCTTTAGCAAGTTCATTGATGGCGTTATGGATTTGCTCTTTTTGATTTGGGTTAAGGTTGGAAACGGCCATCAAAGCTTCCGGGGCACCTTTTGCGGCAATGATTCGTTTACCCTTTTGATTTTTAAAAAGATGTGTCATCATCGGGGGCTTTCCGTCCAATGGATATTCGTGGATCATTTTGTACGCCGGCCGTTCATCCTTTACTGTGGTTTTTTGGTAGGCTTCGTGTAAGGCGATTTCCATGGCATCAAAGGGAATGGGTTCACTCGCCCACATCGCGATTTCAATTAAATCTTTTTCCGCATCGTTCAACAGATTGTCGGTGTCGGTTATTTTTTGGGCAGAAAGCGCAAAAATTTTTGTCAAAGACATTTTATTTTCGGTAATCGTCCCTGTTTTATCGGAACAAATAATGGTGGCACTCCCTAAGGTTTCCACGGTTTTCATCTGTTTTACGATAATGCCCATTTTCATTAAACGATAAGAGCCCAGGGCCATAAAGGTGGTAAAGGCCACAGGAATTTCTTCAGGTAAAATGGACATAGCCAAAGTAAGAGCTTTTAGCAGACTGTCAAGGATATCCTTAGAATTGTAATAATTGATGCCCCAAACGATTATAAAAACAATGGTTCCTGCAACAACCATTTTCTTTACAAAATTGTTGATTTGAAGTTCAAGTGGCGTTTTTTCAACCTGAATTTCTTCTAGACTTTTTCCAATTTTTCCCAGTTCTGTCTCATTCCCTATCGCGGTTACGATGGCAATGGCGAGTCCGCTGGCCACCATAGTCCCCCTGTAGATGCTGTTATCCTCCTTTTCAACATCTTTATATACCGAAAGCGATTCTCCTGTAAGAAGAGATTCATTGACCGAAAAGTCGTTGGAGTGTACGATTTTACCATCGGCTACAATCGTGGTGCCTTCCTCAATCATTAAGCTATCGCCCACTACGACTTCATCGCTATTGATTTCGGTTACGTTCCCATTACGGATGACCTTACATTTAGGTTGGGTAAAGTCCTTTAGTTTGTTTAGGGCGTTTCGGCTTCTACCATCCTGATACAATGAAATAGCAGATACTAGTACAATAGCGAAGGCTAAAAAAATTCCTTCTCCCACATCGCCGCTAATAAAATAGATAACGGAGGCGACCAAAAGCAAGACAACCATCGGTTCTTTAGCCAAACTTTTCAAGGCATCTAACAGTCTATACGCCTTTTTGCCTTCTAAAGAATTATTTCCATAAGTTTTCCTGGCCAGTAGTACTTCCTTGGAAGACAATCCTTTAATGTTGAAATTATCTATGGACATACAACCTTATTGCCAATTGTTAATCATTGTAGACAAGGTACAACTATAGAAATATTCTTGAGGCAATACCACTACATATATTTAGTTAAAAATCTAAAAAATGCCTTTTTCAGGTCTCCATAGATTTGCCTTTGAGTTTCCATTTTCTCCCTAAAATCCATGTGGGTTTTTACCAAGGAGACATCCATCGATTCGTTCCCTGTTTTACTATGTCCTGCAATGCTCATCTCATGCTCCTCAATAGTTTCTTGGAAATCATCGATAATTCCACCATGCAGTACAAATTCATTCTGGTAATGTTCCAATTGTTTAAGGACCTCTTTGCTTGTATAGCGTGTTACCAGTTCGCTTAAACGGTTGTTGAAGGTCTTGAGTTCGTCTCTCCAAAAGTCTAGTTCCATTTTCCAGCTTTTGTGTTCAAAATGAAGGTTTTCGTCGTACACTACTTCTTTTTTCATGATGTTTTATTTTAAGGGTTATTCATATTGATTATTTGTGTTGTATTTATTCTTTATGGCGGTAGCAATATTCGCTTTCTTTTGTTGTTCTTCGATAGGAGTAATTCCTCACGTACATCTCCAAGCTTATCTGTAACCTCTAATGGATAGTTCGGGGTCATTATTCCTTGTTCTCCACCAACTCTTCAACCATTCGTTTACCTAAGATTTTTATCAGATCTTCTTTTTCGACCACTTCTTGCTTTAGAAGTAATTGAGCGAGTTTTTCCAATTCGCCTCTATGTTCACGTAAAACATTTTTTGTACGCTCGTATGCCGTGGTAATTAGGTCTATGACTTCTTTGTCTATTTGTTGTGCCGTATTTTCGCTATAAGGTTTATGTAGCATTTGCTCGTTCCTGCCTGTGGAATCGTAGAAACTGATTGGCCCAATTTCTTCGTCTAGACCGTAATAAGCGACCATGCCGTAGGCCTGCTTCGTCACTTTTTCTAGATCGTCCAGTGCGCCGGACGAGATTTCGTCAAAAATGATTTCTTCGGCAGCCCTACCTCCCAATGAGGCGCAAATCTGATCCAGAAACTGTGATTTGGTTATAATCTGTCTTTCCTGTGGCAAATACCAAGTAGAACCCAATGATTTTCCACGTGGGATTATGGAGACTTTGACTAAAGAATCCACATGTTTTAAATGCCAACTCACCACCGCATGGCCCGCTTCGTGATAGGCCACGATTTCTTTTTCTTTTTCTGAGATTATTTTGCTTTTTCGTTCCATGCCGCCGATGATACGGTCGCGCGCCTCCATAAAATCGTCTTGTTCCACCTCTTTTTTCTTCTTTCTTGCGGCAATCAGGGCGGCTTCGTTACAAATATTGGCAATGTCGGCCCCCGAAAATCCGGGACTCAATTTGGCCAATAGTTCCACGTCCACATTTTTTGAAAGTTTTAGAGGACGCAGGTGTACCCCAAAAATTTCTTGGCGTTCTTCTTTGGTAGGAAGTTCGAGATAAATATGGCGGTCGAAACGGCCCGGGCGCAACAAGGCCTTGTCCAGCACATCAGGTCGGTTGGTAGCCGCCAATACGATGACCCCTGTATTTGGGCCAAATCCGTCGAGTTCGGTAAGCAATTGGTTGAGTGTGCTTTCACGTTCGTCGTTGGCCTGAAAAGCATTTACTTTACCGCGGGAACGCCCTACGGCATCAATTTCGTCTATAAAGATAATGCTTGGTGCTTTTTCCTTGGCCTTTTTGAAAAGGTCACGCACCCTTGAGGCGCCAACGCCAACGAACATTTCCACAAACTCCGATCCGGACATGGAGAAAAAAGGTACTTGTGCCTCGCCGGCAACCGCTCTGGCCATTAAGGTTTTTCCTGTTCCAGGCGGTCCCACAAGCATGACACCTTTTGGGATTTTTGCACCTAACTTCGTGTAGGTTTCAGGATTTTTTAGGAAATCGACCACTTCCATAACTTCGGTTTTGGCCTCTTTGAGTCCGGCTACATCATCGAAGGTTACAGAGATTTCAGTGCCCTTGTCCGAAATTTTAGGCGTTGATTTTCCAAAATTGAATAGTGGATTTCCTCCTGTTCCCGTGCCGCCCATTCGGCGTAGCATGAACATCCAAAAAAGGATTAGTATGCCAAGAGGCAACAACCATGATAAGATACCGACCCAACTAGTTTCTGTTTTGTATTGCACATCAATTTTATCCATTGATTGAAATTCGGCTTGGGCCCGTTGCAGTTTATCCTCAAAAGTCTCCACTGATCCGATGGTCATTCGGTATTGCGGTACTTCTGCCGAACGGAACAAATTGTTGATGACTTCATTATTTTCGGAATTGTTAGGTTCTTCCTTCTTGATATAGATTTCGGCAACTTCTTTGTTGATGACGACTATTTTTGAAACCTCTCTTTGTGCCAAAAGGGAATCCTGTAAGAAGGTCCAGCTAATTTCTTTGGAAGTTGTGGCAGGGTTCGAAAAGATGGAAAACCACACTATAATTCCGAACAGGAAAAAATAAAACCAACTGATATTTTTACCGCCAAAGGGCGGTTTCGGGCTCTTCTTTTCCTGGGTTTCTGTTTTCTCTTTTTTATTGGACGGCTGCTTCATTTTTTTCGATTGCTACAAATTGATCTAATGCCTCCATCGCCTCACAACCATAGACGACCGATGGTCCACCCCCCATCATCACGGCCACGCCAATGGTTTCCATAATCTCTTCAGAACTGGCACCGGAGTTTAACGAATCGTGTACGTGAAAGGCAATGCACCCATCGCAGCGAACGGTAATGGCGATACCGAGCGCAATAAGTTCCTTGGTCTTTGTTGACAGCGCACCCTCGGTCGTACTTGCCCCATGCAACTCCATAAAACCTTTCATGGTATTAGGTATTCGCGTGCCCATTTTCTTCATGGCCCTTATCAGGTCGTTATAATTCTTTGAATAATCCCGTTTCATCTTTTATCTTTTTTATGGATGTTGTTTTTATATGTATTCCCAAAGCTATTCGATGCAGCTGTTTCTCAAAATGACTTGGGTCATTTCAAATTAAATCGCGATATTCTTTTTCCACCACATAAAAGAACAATGCTCCCGAAAAATACAGAGCAATATCAATAGCATCGGCCGTATAGCGAGGGTTTACTTGGGGTACGTAGTATTCAAAATAGAACGCATAGTATAGGGTAACCATAAGAATTAAGGGTAAGGACAACCGTATTTCATTATTGGCCTTAAACCTTCGAACGGCGTATCGACATATAAAAAGTACAATAGGCATACATAGGAAATCGTTCAGATAATTGTTGACCCATAAAGGTAAAGCCATGCCCCATTGTTGGGTTACATAGACCAAACTTGCCATCGAACAAAAAACAAGCATGTAGCTGTGGCGTATCCATCGAAGTCCCATAAATACCATATCGGATGAAAACATTGTTGAAAAGGTTATTTTTATACGGATAAATAACTAAAAATAAAGGCCAAAAAAGCTCCTATCGCCACTACTATCACCCAAACCGAATACAATATTTTACCCAAAATTCTGATAAACAGGTTGGGGTGTTCCCTCATTTTTTTAAAAAACAGAACGGTGGCACTTGGCTTTTCCAGTTTTCTTTCTTCCTCTTTTTTGGTTGCCCGTGCTTCCCGTTCCAGTTTTCTCCGTAAATTAACATTGATCAACGTACCGCATTGTTCGCAATAATCACGATTTAAATTCATCGTATTGCATTTTGTACACCTTCGATACCTCTTTTCCCCCATACAAGTTATATTCTACTAATAAATGGTACGTAAATGAATTGTTGCCCTGTTCGGGGATTTTAATACCGCGTTTTAAAACAGATTTCCCCAACGTTTAGCTTGGCAATGAAAGTTTCATAAAATAGGTTTTCCTGTGCTGTTCGTATTAATCATTTCAATCCTTAGTATGAAGTATACATCAGTTTAATGCCGTCTTAGCTTTTCAAGACGGCATTATGAAAAAATTAGTAAAGGAATCTTCGTGCGATACACCATTTTCTTGACAATGCTTTTATAAAATAGACGATCTATGAAACTCTTTTTCTTATTGACCAATGCCAGAAGATTGGCGTTCGATTCTTTCAGTAGTATTTCTAAACGCTCCTCAACGTTGTCCCAACGCAAGAATTTATATTGCATATTACCGTAGCGATTCGTTTTGGACAATTCGTTTTTAAGGGTATCAATATGTACCTTTTCCTCTTCACTTTCAAATGCGGTTTCGGTAACATTGACAACATCGATCGAAGCTTTATAGTGCCTCGCAATTTTAATAAGAAATTCAATGTTTTCAGTATCTTTCTGTTCAAAGTCCGTCGCAAAAATCATTTTCTCGAAGCCCTTGAAAATAGCATCCTTCGGAACCACCAGCAAGGGAAAATGGGTTTTGGTAATTACCCGATAGGTGTTACTTCCAAAAAGTTTTTTTTCCAAACTGCCCGAGCCTGTCGTACCCATGACCACTAGATATGGCTTTTGTTTTTCAATGTACTCCGGTAGCCATGAAATGCCCGAATCCTTAAGTATTTCTGTGTTGCAGACGATATCATTGGCTTCCATTTCACGTTTTATCTTTCTAAGCCCATTTTTCGCCTTTCCTTCTTGTAGTTGAATTTCCTCCATTACCCGAACCGGATTTTCGTCCTGTTTTACTATGTTACTCACATCAACTGAATATACTATTAGAACCTCGCATTTCATCGCCTTTGCGATGGCCATGGCATATTGCATAGCATTTTCTGCGCATTCCGAAAAATCGGTGGGGTAAATAATTGTGCTGTTATCCATATAGTTTTGATTTAGTGTGCCACTTTTTTTTAGTATATTTTTGTTCCTATTTTAACTTTATTCCCTTCGCCTTCTATTTTTTAAGATGTTTGCCGCGTAACAGTAAATTTCTGATCTCAGCGTATGGAATCTTTCGACACAATCGGCCACTTGCGCTTTTAGTATATCGTGTTTTTGAAATAGCTGCCCGTCACATTTACAATCATATACCTCCATTAATCCTCCTGAAATGTTTTCATGTTTCGAAAGACTGCTTCTGACTTCGGCCTTGATTTTTTTCAAGTTCTTCATTTGTGTGTTGTAGTCTTGTATTTTTTCGAATAAGCTAGGGGTATTTGGCAAAAATGTATAGGTGTTCAACAATCCTTCCATAAAAATAATACCGTCATCGATAAAATGTAGGGTAGACTTCCATTGCTGGCAATCCCAATGCATTTGATGAAGTATTGGAAACTGATTCAATTCCGTTTGACCTATTGCCATAGTATTATTACTTTGGGAACAAAATACTATTATGGGAAGGGTATGGAAATGATATAAATCAGGATGAAGTATTTTCTACGGTTACTTTGTGAAAAGTTTAGGAATTTTACCCCCAGAACTCAGACGCAGTTTGTTTTGAACCTGAATCAAATTTTGTCTAAATTTTGATTTTCTTATGCAATGTCTTTCAGTACTAAAATTGGAATTTCGGAATAGTAGCCTAGCTGCTTGACCAACGGATTGGAAAGAATACTGCCAAAGAACATGTGTTTTTTATTCATGAAGGCTACCATTTCACTTCCCCTACTTTGGATAAAGGTAACGATGCCTTTTTGTACCTTAACATCGGTCATGGTGTGAAAGCTATGGTCTACCTCATCTAACATGTGGTCCAATAGTACCTTATTGTTTTCCTGATTTTTGCTCAGCTTTGAACCCTCCAAGATATGCAGCACACGAATGGCGGACTTGTGGTTATTTGCAATGTCCAAAAGCACTTGAATTTCCCTTCTTTTAAAACTTGCCTTAAAATCGGTAGGGAAAACAATTTCTTTTGGGGGCGAAAATCGTACATTTTCAGGTACGGCCAAAACCGGACATTCCGTTACCTTTTCCATAATATTCACGGTATGTGTTCCAAAAATCGTTGATCTTGTGCCACCAGCGCCTTTGGTTCCCATAACCACTAAATCGATATCTTTTTTATCAATGACGCTTTTTACCCCGTAGAGAATGGAATTGAACTGTGAAATCTTATAAAACCTATGCTTTGGGTTCTCTTCGTGTAAACTCAACAGTTCCATTTGTTTGTCTAAACCATCCAGCGAATATTTTTTGGCGGCTTCATAGTCAACGTCACCAGGTTCTGGTACCATTATACTTTTGGTAGAGTATCCTTTCACTTGGTAGACGTTCAATAAGTAAAATTCACATTTTTCATTTGCATGCATATCCAATGCATACCGAATTGCGTTTAGAGCATTCTTGGAAAAATCGGTAGGCAATACTATTCTTTTGTCCATGAGGTACTTTTAAGTTTATGGAGTAAAAATAAAATCCAGATTACGTTTGTGCCATGACATAGATCAGTCTGCGCCAAGGATTATTAAGATAGGGATGTTCAAATAGAAACTTTCTTTTTCCAAGTGAACTTTGAATTGATGCTCCAAGGGGATGGGTAGCATAAAATAGGGTATTGTATGGGATATTTAAAAAAAACGGTCGTTGCAAGAATGTACTTCATGAACTCATTTTTTTAAGTTACGGCCAAAAATAAAAAGTGAGCTTTTCACGCACCATGATATCGGTCGGTTGGTTTTAGATCGGTCGGTAATGTCTGAATCATGGGAGCATAACATAATTGAACTGCTCGAACTGGGTATATGAGGGGTTGTTCGCAATATCGCTATTATAAGTTGAGATTCTGGTCAAGAGTAGAAACTAACCAGGGTTTTTCAAACTGATTTACATCATTTCCAATCAAATATTTTAAGAATAGTTTGCGGTCGAATCGGAAGGAACCAAGTACGGCGTAAAAAAGTATTTGGTAATTCCTAAATTAAGCTAAGCATGGCAGCATCGGAACACATACTTTTCTTTGACCAAATCTCTAACCAAGACGTGCCCAGAGTTGGCGGCAAGAACGCCTCATTGGGCGAAATGTACAATCAGCTGAATCCGAAGGGTATTGGCATTCCCAATGGTTTTGCCCTTACCGCCAAAGCATATCGCTTGTTCAGGACAACAAACAAATTGGAAAAATCGCTGAACGAGCTGCTACATGCCTTGGACACCGAACAGTATACCAACCTTAGTGAAATTGGTAAAAAGGCTAGGGGATTGATTTTGGGGGCATCGTTCCCGAATGAGATTATTGAAGCCATCAACACGGCATATGCTTCACTTTCAGAACAATGTAAAATCAACGATCTAGATGTCGCCGTTCGCAGTAGTGCTACGGCAGAAGACCTTCCCACGGCCAGTTTTGCCGGAAGAATGGAGTCGTTCTTGAACATAAGCGGAGAAAAACAATTATTGGATGCGGTTCATCGTTGCTACGCCTCATTGTTTACCGACCGTGCCATAAAGTATCGGCATGATATGGGTTTTACCGATATGGACATTGCCATTTCGGTAGGCATTCAACAAATGGTACGAAGTGATAAAGCGGCCTCGGGCGTTGCGTTTACCATTGACCCCGATAACGGATTCGAAAATACGATCATCATTAATAGTGTATGGGGATTGGGCGAAAACATTGTACAAGGAAGATCCACCCCTGATGAATGGCTGGTATTCAAGCCCACCTTGATCGACGAAAAGCTGAATCCGATTTTAAAGAGTAGCTGTGGTAAAAAAGAATATACCATGGTGTATTCCGAAAAGACCGAGGGCACATCCGTGGAAAAGACCATTTCGAATTTTGAAACCTCCATCGAAAAGCAAAATACATTTTCGTTGTCGATAAATGAAGTTGTACAACTCGCCCAATGGTGCTACAAAATAGAGGGCCACTACGGAATGCCCATGGATATCGAATGGGCAAAAGACGGCCTGAACAACCAACTTTATATCGTTCAGGCAAGACCGGAAACCGTTCACGGAAAGTTGAAAAAGCAGATTAGGGAAATATTTACCCTGAAAGAAAGCGGAAAGCTACTTACCAAGGGAATTGCCTTGGGCGATAAAATAGCTTGGGGCAAGGCGCGTATCATCAGTAGTCCCGAGGATGGGGATCAGTTAAAACAAGGGGAGGTCTTGATTACCGACATTACCAACCCAGATTGGGATCCCGTGCTCAAAAAGGCAGCGGCCATTATTACCAACAAAGGTGGGCGAACGAGCCATGCCGCCATCGTTGCCAGAGAATTGGGTACGGTTGCCGTTGTAGGTTGTGGCAATGCTACCGAAGTGATACAAGAGGGTCAAGAAATTACGGTTTCCTGTGCCGAAGGAAAGGAAGGGAACATATACGAAGGGGTTCTAAAATGGGAAATAAAGGAACAGGATTTCAGTCAGTTGCCGATGCCAGAAACCGCTCCTATGCTCATTCTTGCAGATCCTGATCGGGCCTTTGAACTTAACGACTATCCAAATAAAGGTGTGGGCTTGCTGCGACTTGAATTCGCTATATCGAACAGTATTCGCATACATCCCTTGGCCTTGTGCGAGCCCGAAAAAGTAACGGACGAAAAAACAAAGACCGAGATAAAAGAACTTACCAAGGCCTATAAAAATGGCGAGGACTATTTTGTGGACAAGCTTGCCGAGGCGGTCGCTATGGTAGCGGCGGCATTTTACCCTAAAGACGTAATCGTTCGAATGAGCGATTTTAAAAGTAACGAATATGCCAATTTATTAGGGGGCAGGTATTTTGAACCGCATGAGGAAAATCCGATGCTTGGCCTTCGCGGTGCTTCCCGATACTACAGCGACTTTTACCGAAAAGGTTTTGCGCTGGAATGTAGGGCCATGAAAAAAGTACGTGATGAAATGGGAATGACTCATGTGAAATTGATGATTCCATTTTGTAGAACGGTAGAAGAAGGGGAAAAGGTCATTGCCGAACTTGCGGCCAATGGTTTGGTGCAAGGGGAAAACGATCTGGAAGTCTATGTCATGATCGAAATTCCCAGCAATGTGCTTATGGCCGATGAATTTGCGAAAATGTTCGATGGTTTTTCCATAGGCTCCAACGACCTAACCCAGCTTACCCTGGGGCTAGACCGTGATTCTGCTTTAATAAGTTACCTGTTCAACGAAGAAAACCCCGCTGTAAAGGGGCTGATTCTGGAAACGATCCGTGCCGCAAAGCGGAATACTATAAAAGTAGGATTGTGCGGGCAAGCTCCTAGTGATATTCCCTCCTTTGCCCGGTTTTTAGTCGAGGAAGGTATTGACAGTATTTCCTTTAATCCCGATGCATTGGTGCAGGGAATAGAAAATATACTGGAGGCGGAAAAACAATTAACCCATGGGTAGCATATCGGAATTCTCTTATAGGAATGCTCTAAGTCGTTTTACGCACAACGCGGCCACTTCGGGTATTGTTTTGATTTTAACTACAATAATTGCAATTGTTTGGGCCAATTCAGAATGGGGAAGTATATATTTTGAGCTTTGGCAAAAACCGGTGTCATTCAGTTTAGGCGATGCCGGTATATCAAAACCTTTGATTTTATGGATTAATGATGGCTTAATGGCTATGTTTTTCTTCGTTATCGGTCTAGAGATTAAACGTGAGATAATCGCAGGAGAACTTTCTACATGGAAACAGGCATCAATGCCCATATTTGCGGCCATAGGTGGTTCTGCCATACCTGCGCTAATCTTTTTACTATTTAATAGCGGAATGCCAACTGCCAGCGGCTGGGGAATACCCATGGCGACCGATATTGCTTTCTCCCTAGGCGTTTTAGCATTATTGGGCAGTAGGGTTCCTCTTTCATTGAAAATATTCTTGACAGCACTTGCCATAGTTGACGATTTAATGGCCGTACTGGTAATCGCTTTTTTTTATTCCTCAGAGATTGTTCTCTCCAACATCATATGGGGTTTGGGCTTTCTCGGTGTAATGATAGGCATGAATTGGTTAGGGGTGCGAAATCAACTTGCTTATGCAATACCAGGGGTGCTAGGATTTTGGTTGGCATTTTTACTTTCAGGTATCCATCCTACCATTGCCGGAGTTATGGCCGCCTTGACAATTCCTGCTACGACCAAAGTCGATAAATCAGATTTTAAAAAAAACGTACTTAAACTTTTGGGCGAAATACGGGATTCCTCTGCAAAACTGAATCCATTTTTAACAAAGAAAGAGCAAAGTATTGTATCGAATATCGAAGAGCAATGTGAATATTATAAACCTCCACTTCAGGCCTTGGAAAAAGCATTCCATCCTTGGGTTGTCTTTTTGATTATGCCAATTTTTGCTCTGAGTAACGCTGGGGTTTTACTCGGTGATAACATCATGTCTGCTATGCTGAGCCCTGTTGGATTGGGTATTTCGGTCGGGTTGGTTTTAGGGAAACCATTGGGCATTCTGTTGTTCGCTTGGATAGCATATAAATTGAAGATTGCCATGTTACCAAAGAATATTAAATGGGTACACATATTGGGAGTAGGTCTTTTGGCAGGAATCGGCTTTACCATGGCCTTATTCATTATGGGACTCGCCTTCTCGAATACTATGATAATCAACGATGCCAAAATAAGCATATTATTTACCTCCTTAGGTGCCGGCATGATGGGCTATTTGGTGTTGTACAAAACATTACCGAAACATAAATTAAATAAAAAGGTGGAGGAATCCAGCTTAAAAGATTAAAAACAGGGTATGAGAAAAAATTTGGAAAAGGAGGAAATGGAAGAAATGCTATTCAGCAACTATATTGGCCATCTAGGGTTTATTTTACAGGGCAGGCCTTATGTGATGCCGATCACGTATCACTTTGATAAGGTTCATAATGCCATAATAAGTTATTCGGGGGAAGGTTTAAAATTGAAGGCATTGCGCAAAAACAATGCGGTTTCAATGGAAGTCGAGGAAATAGCGACGGTTGGAAATTGGAAATCGGTTTTGGTGCACGGCACATTTGAAGAAATACATGGAAGCGATGCCAAACTTCAATTGCACCATTTTGCCGAAGGTGTCAAAAGCATTATCACAAAAAAAGAGGGCAACAGGCCTAATTCGATCAAAGAATTTTCAGCGAGGATCGCTGCTGATAAGATTCCGGTCGTGTTCCGCATCAAAATACTTGAAATGACCGGAAAACAAAAGGGAATCTTAAATTGAAAGCATGGAAATAGTTGAATAAAACTTAAATAGTGTTTAAGATGCCAACTGCTATTTTAGAGATAATAAATGTTTTGTTCTTTGTGTTCCACACGGTCCTTATACTCTTTAATGTATTCGGATGGCTTGTGCCGGCTTGGCGCTTTGCAAATCTGGTTACCTTGCTGGGGACCATATTTTCGTGGGTGGTACTGGGCTTTTGGTATGGTTGGGGGTACTGTATTTGTGTAGATTGGCATTGGCAGGTAAGGGAACTGTTGGGTTATGAAAACCCAAGCCCTTCGTACATACATTTTCTTATCCTTAAGATTACGGGCATCGATGTGCCTGTTGATTTGGTGGATGCGATGACGGTTATCGTGCTGTCTTTGGTTTTTATAGGAAGTGTGTATTTGAATAGTAGAAAATGGAAAAGCAAATAGTCTATGCTTAGGGAACAAGAATATAAAATAGCAATTAATGCCGATGATCATTCTTCCGAAAAGATTGAGCTGGTGCATAGCGGATCGGATTTCTTCGACCGCTTGCGTTACCTTATTGCCCATGCCACGTCAGAGGTACACCTACAGACCTACATCTTTGAAAATGATGCCACCGGAAAAGAAGTTGCCAAGGCACTCAAAGAAGCTGCATCTAGAAATGTAAAGGTATATGTATTGCTCGATGGGTATGGTTCGTCTTCCCTTTCCGCACATTTCATCAATGATTTGATCGCCCATGGCATCAACGTCCGTTTTTTCGCTCCTTTTTTCTCAATGAACAGTATCTACCTAGGTCGTAGATTACACCACAAGGTTGCCGTTGCCGATGGGGAGATTGCGCTTGTAGGCGGTATAAATATTGCCGATAAATATCGGGGAACCCAAACCGAGCAACCTTGGTTGGATTATGCCGTTCAAATTAAGGATGCCGGCATGGCGACCCATCTAGAACGGTTGTGCAAAATGATCTATTCAAAAAAAAGCCGTGAAAGTATTAGTGTAACAAAAAATAGGTTCCGCTTATCAAAAGGTGTTTCCGCGCATATCGTGCAGAACGATTGGCTGCATAGAAAAAACGAAATCTATGATGCCTATACCAATGCAATCGAAAATGCGAAGAAAGAAATTACCATACTCGGCAGTTATTTTTTTCCGGGCCGAAGGCTCTCAAAGGCCTTATACGGAGCATCCCGGAACGGAGTAAAAGTGAAACTGATTCTATCAGGTGTTTCAGATGTACCCTTGGCGAGAAGGGCAACGAACCATTTGTACACCTCGCTTATTAAGGGCAATATTGAACTGTATGAATGGAAGAATTCGGTACTGCATGGTAAAGTTGCGACCGTAGACCAAAACTGGGCAACTGTAGGCTCTTTCAACCTGAACCATTTAAGTGCCTATGGAAGTATCGAATTGAATATAGAACTGATCTCAAAGGAATTTTCCACAACAATGGCGGCAAGCTTGGAAGGTGTAATTGCCAAATGCGAAAAGATTACGGTCGATACTCTTAAGACCAGAGGTAATCTATTTGCCCGGATATTGAACTGGTCGGTGTATCGACTCGTACGGATTCTTTTTAGAATTGCCACCTACGTTCCGTACAAACGATTTTTTAAACGCTTTCAAGATGAATAACCTAGTATTTGATATTGCTGGATTCGCATTGTGTGCGGGGGTAATTATGATAAGCGGCTCAAAACTCTCCAAATATGGCGATATGATGGCCGACATGCTCGGTTGGGGCAAGATGTTCATGGGTCTGGTACTAATGGCATCGGTTACCTCAATGCCCGAATTAATGACCGGTTTTAGTTCCGTTGTCTTGGTGGATGCGCCAGATTTGGCCGTGGGCGATATTGTGGGCAGTTGTGCGTTCAATATTCTGGTCATTTCGATTATGGATATGTTCTATCATGAAAAAAAACCCCTTACATCGGCTGTACAACCAGGGCATATTATTTCTGCATCCTTCGGTGTCATGATGCTGAGTTTGGTGGCGGTTGCGATTTTGATGCCCGGCGTTTTTGGCAGTATAGCATGGATAGGGGGATCTAGTTTACTGTTCATCACAATTTATCTAGTCGCCATACGGGTGCTTTACCTGTATGAAAAGAAGCAGCACATCCAGCATATCTTCCCTAGTGCCGGGGAACTCACCTTAAAACAGGTAGTTACCAAGTATATCATCAACGCTGTCATTGTCATGGGGGCTGCCTTGGCACTGCCATATTTTGGCGAGCATCTTGCCGCTGCTAGTGGACTGGGGCAAAGCTTCTTTGGCACCCTCTTCATTGCGGCATCCACATCCTTGCCCGAAATAGTGGTTTCCGTGGCGGCTATCCGTCTTGGCACCATAGACCTTGCGATCGGAAATATTTTCGGAAGCAATATTTTCAATATCGGCATATTGGCATTGGATGATATTTTATACACCAAGGGGCCGCTACTATTGGATACCAGCCCCAACCATATCATTCCAGTCCTTGGAACGATTATAATTACCGCAATCGGTATTACGGGCATCGTCTATAGGGCAGAAAAAAAATGGAAACTGGCCTTGGATACGGCACTAATAGTGATTGTGTTCGTGCTGATGATGTTCCTATTGTACCATAAAACAAATAGCGATCTCCTATGAACTGGCATTTACTACCCATAACCGAAATTTCCCAACTGTTGAACACTTCGCCCAAAGGTCTTCATGCCGCGGCTGCGACCCAGCGTCTCTCGGAGGAAGGGAAGAATGAAATCGAGGATGTTAAAAAGAAGACCATTGCTCAAATGTTGTTACATCAGGTTACCGATTTTATGATTATCATACTTATTGCGGCGGCAATAATCTCCGGGTTTATAGGTGATGTTACGGATACCATCATTATTCTTGTCATAGTCGTCCTAAATGCTTTGGTCGGTTTTATACAGGAATATCGTGCGGAAAAAGCAATGGAGGCCCTAAAAAGTATGGTGCCCAGTACGACCAGGGTCATACGGGAAGGAAAGCATATCGATATCCCTGCCGTGGATTTGGTGCCAGGGGATGTGGTTGTTCTTGAGGCGGGAAATAGCATTCCTGCCGATGTGCGCTTTTTTGAAACGAACCAAGTAAGGCTGGACGAATCTTCCCTTACGGGGGAATCCCATAATGTGGACAAAAATCCCGATGAACTCCCTGAGAACGAGTATGCGCTTGGCGATCGCATTAACATGGGTTTCAAGGGCACGTTTATGACCAATGGCCGTGCCTTGGCCTATGTGGTGGCAACAGGTATGGATACCGAACTGGGGCATATTGCCACAATGATACAGACCGATGAAACTAGCACCCCGCTCCAAAAGAGATTGGACGCTTTTGGCAAACGCCTTTCGGTGGTGATACTCGTTATCTGCCTCATCATATTTACCATAGGCTGGTTACGGGGAGAGACTATTTTGAATATGCTTATCCTTTCCATCTCCCTCGCTGTGGCGGCTATTCCCGAAGCGCTGCCGGCCCTTGTCACGGTAACGCTCGCTTTTGGGGCCAAAAAACTAGCGGAAAGCAATGCACTTATAAGAAAACTTCCCGCAGTTGAAACCCTAGGTTCCGTTACCTATATCTGCTCCGATAAGACAGGAACATTGACCGAGAACAAAATGATGGTCCAGAACCTATTCGAAACGGGGGGCGGGCCAGAAATCCTATCCGCGCCAATGGGAGGCAATACATTGCTGAGTGCCATGGCGCTGAACAACGATGTTTCTTTGGACAATGAGGGCAAATGGCTAGGAGACTCAACAGAAGTAGCTTTGGTGCAATATGCCTATGACAAAGACTTTGAAAGAAAACACTTGGAAACGTACTTGCCCAGGGTAGCTGAACTGCCCTTCGACTCGTCAAGAAAGTGCATGACCACCTTTCACAAGACAGCAGATAGTGTCGTTGCCATTACCAAAGGTGCCGTTGACGTGCTTCTGAATAAACTAGTCGATGCCCAAAAAGACCTTATCCCGGAATTTGAGTACAAAGCGGATAAGATGGCGGAAAAAGGGTATCGGGTTTTGGGCTATGCCATACGGATGCTTCCGGATCTGCCAAAAGTCCTGGAACCCAAAAAGTTGGAAACAGAACTGATTTTGATAGGTTTTGCAGGCATGATCGATCCGCCAAGGGAAGAAGCAAAACAGGCCGTAATGGAATGTAAGGAAGCGGGCATTATACCTGTTATGATTACGGGGGATCATAAACTTACGGCCAAGGCTATTGCAAAACAATTGGGTATTATTTCATCAAATGAGGATATGGTCTTGAGCGGATCGGAGCTCAATGCGTTGACGGATCATGAGCTTGGTGCCATTGTTGAACGGGTACGCGTCTATGCAAGGGTAAACCCTGAACAGAAACTAAAGATCGTAAAGGCCCTGCAGGCGAAAGAGCAATTTGTGGCCATGACCGGCGATGGGGTCAATGATGCGCCTGCCCTTAAAAATGCCGACATTGGGGTTGCCATGGGTATCAACGGAACCGAAGTGACCAAAGAAGCCTCGCACATGATTTTATTGGATGACAATTTTGCAACCATAGTAGTAGCCGTAAGGCACGGCCGAAAGATTTTCGACAACATCCTAAAATTCATCAAGTATACCATGACCAGTAATTCTAGCGAGATTTGGGTCATTTTTCTGGCACCCTTCTTCGGTTTGCCCATTCCGCTTATGGCCATTCATATTTTATGGATAAACCTTGTGACCGATGGTTTGCCAGGCTTGGCACTCGCCTCTGAGCGTCCTGAACCGGATATTATGAAACGGCCTCCAAGAAGTCCCAAGCGGAATATTTTTGCAGGGGGCATGGCGGTGCATATCCTGTGGGTCGGATTTTTTATGGGTGCCGTTGCCTTGGGCATGCAGGCTTGGGCCGTACATCATGATAATACCAATTGGCAGACCATGACCTTCACGGTGCTCTGCTTTAGCCAAATGGGCCATGTGATGGCGATCCGATCTGATAAAGAGTCCGTTTTTAAAATTGGGGTCTTTTCGAACAAACCTATGATCGGGGCATTATTGATCACTTTTGCCTTGCAATTTATGATTATTTATGTGCCTTTCTTTAACGACATCTTTAAAACACAACCGCTTACCTTGGCCGAGTTAGGCATTACCTTGGCCGCATCAAGCATTGTTTTTTGGGTGGTGGAGCTCGAAAAATGGATTAAAAGAATAAAAAAATAGGACTAATATGACACAAATTATAACATTGACCGTAAACCCTGCATTGGATAAAAGTGCCAAAGTAGATGGGGTAGTGCCAGACCATAAATTGAAATGTCATTCTATAGAATACCAACCTGGGGGTGGAGGCATCAACATATCAAGGGTATTAAAAAGACTTGATATAGCCTCCCATTGTATTTTTCCTTCGGGAGGCAATGCAGGCGTTCATTTAAAAGAGCTATTGCTTCAAGAAAGCATTGAGCCCGTTGAGGTTCCCGTGACCGGATGGACAAGGGAAAATCTGGCTGTAGTTGATACCCAAAGCGGCTTGCAGTATCGCTTTGGGATGCCAGGAAACGCCCTGACGGAAACTGAACTTCGTACCATCGAAAACCTATTGCACGACCATTTGAATACTGATGATATACTGGTTTTAAGTGGAAGTCTCGCGGAAGGGATCTCCTTAGACTACTATGCAAGACTTATCAAAGTAATGGCCGGCAAAAAGATAAAAATAGTAGTGGATACATCGGGACCTGCCCTTAGGGAAGCCCTTAAAGAAAATGTGTACCTTATAAAACCAAATCAACGTGAGTTGGCCCAATTGGCCGAAGCCGATTTCTTGTCAAGCGAGGAACAGGAAGCATTTGCCTTGGAATTGATAAAGTCGGGGAGGGCAAATATGTGGTAGTGTCGCTTGGTGCGAGAGGAGCCTTTATAGCATCTGAGGAAGGTATTCATTACCAAGCCACGCCATCCATCAACGTAAAAAGTACCATAGGTGCGGGAGATAGTATGGTTGCCGGACTGGTTTATGCGACCCTAAATAACTGTACTGCGAAAACAATGCTAAAATGGGGGATTTCCTGTGCTGCTGCTACTACGATGAGCGAAGGAACAAATCTAGCCTCCATTGAAAACATAAAAAGTATTTTTGGAATGCTCAATAGCCAACCTCCAATTGCGTCATAAAACCAAGGTCTTGTGTATATGCGCTGAAAAAACCAAATGAACTTTAAAAAGCAGGTGGACGTAAAAAAATGAAGGATCTGACCAAAACGAATTGATTGGTACTTGCCCATAAAGTACCCTTATATCAGCGCGGCAGTACTTAAAATTAAATTGCTTGATCAACTATCGGCAATTTCCGGATTGTTGTGCAAATATGCGAACTGTCCACTATCTTAGCATACAGAATACAACGACATACTTAAAAATAGACCATGAAAAAACTAGTAAACTATCTATTACAGGGCATACTGTACATAGCCCCTTTGGGCATAACTATTTATATTATCTATACCGTTTTTAATTTTGTGGATGGTCAAGTACAAAAGTTGCTTGTACAGTTTTTTGATTTTGAGATTCGTGGCTTGGGTTTGGTCACTTTAGTGTTGGGTTTGATCGCGATAGGTTTTTTGGGTAGGACCATTATTGCCCAGCCTTTAAAGTTGGTCTTCAGAAAAACCCTTGATAGGGTACCCTTGTTACGTTTCGTTTATTCCGCCTTAAATGACCTCTTTTCCGCATTTGTGGGAAAAGAAAAGAAATTCAACCAGCCCGTTCTGGTAAAGGTCAACCTCAACTCCGATTTGGAAAAACTAGGTTTTATTACCGAAGAAAATTTGGATCTTTTGGACGAAAAGGAAAAGGTTGCCGTATACTTTCCCCATTCCTATAATTTCTCTGGAGAATTGTTCATTGTCCCAAAAGTAAATATCAAACCACTCGACATTCCCTCGACCGATGTAATGAAATTCATTATTTCTGCCGGACTCAGCGGTTGGGAAAAAGCATAGGGCTAACGAGGAAAGCCAATGTATTTGGCCTGTTCTAATTTCTAGGTAAGAGTGAAGTCTCTAGCAAAGTTAAACGGAGGTTAGCGCATCGGTAATTGATGCTATTCGATCTACCCAAAAGTTGCAAAAGAAAATTGCAAAAAAATTATTGCACATGATATCCGCCATTGGCCAAAGCCATCTTTTTGAAGGGAGAGTTTGCAGGTCAACAGGCATTTGAAATTCCTTGAGGATATTTGAATACCTAATCTTCTGCAATTTGGGGCAACACCAATAAAGGAACCTTGGTCTCGAAACCCACTTTTTTAATTATGTCCTTTTCGGTAAGCCGCTTAAAAAGAGTGCGTTTATAGTATAACAAAGCAACCATATCCGCCTGTTTTTCCGCCACGAATTTCTGTATGGAATCCGTAATGGTATCGTCAACAATGCCATTATAAAAGCTATAGTCCAATCCTACGAAAAATTCCTTTAATATTTTTTTATTGTTGATTTGCTCTTCGGTCAGGGGAATGTCTTTGGTAAGGTGGAAAATTCTAATATTGGGTTGCCACAACTTGGCCAATTCTATTAGACCGTAAAGTTCCTCCTTTGAAAAAGGGCGTGTAAAATCGGTAGGAAACATCAGCTTTTTTAGTCCTTGGAAAGTATAGCTACCCGGTACTGCTAGCACTGGACAGGTATTAACGGCCGTTATAACCTGGACCGTATTGCTTCCAAAAAAAACCTTTTTCGCCCCGGTTGCCCCTTTGGTACCCATGACGATAAGGTCTATTTCATTCTGCGCGACTACCTCCTTAATGGCACCCAAAGGCTGGTCCGGTTTTGAAATGGTGTAAAAAGTATGGTTACTATCGTTAGTCTTAGTTCTTAGATTATCAACCAATTCTTTTAACCCTCTTTCGGAGGCCTCTTCAACGGCTTCGTAAATAGTACCCAACCTACCGGCGGAGCTTCTGTCCATCAAGTTGGAGGCACTCAGGGTATAGGCATTCAGAATATAAAAGCTGCAGCGCACTTCTTTATATATTTTTAAGGCGCAATGAATGGCATTTAGGGCATTATCGGAGAAATCCGTGGGTAGCAGAATATGTTTCATGATTTTATCTTTTAGTTGTGTGTTTTGGAGGTATCGGGTATGACAAAGAACGGAACATTTACGTGGAGTCCTATTTCATCGACATGTGGTTTTAGAAGCAATCTTACCATAAATGAATGTTTTGGTTCATCTTGGCCAGAAGACCAATGTCATTGTCCTGTTCAAGACAGGAATGGTAGCCAACTTATATCTTCGCTTTCTTCCATAGCATACAGCAAGGTATTTTCAACTTTTTGTTCTTTTATAAGGTTAAATCAAATATATCTGATACAAAGATGGTAGCCAATGACATTGGTCAGTAGTAGGGAAGTAGCTATTCCGTTTTCAAGATAATACCGGCGTAGGACAAAAAAAGACATCCTAGAGAGAAAACGTATTTACCCAATAGTGAAATCGAACCAGATCTTTTGTAAAAATTTAGCTCCTTGGCAACTATCACGAGCGTTTGATGGCGATATGATTCATATCATTTTCAAATAATGGCCTATCCGTATTTTCGTAACTTGGATTAGACCTCCATAAGACAGTTAAAAGAAGCCATTCAGTAGACGGATTGAATAGGACTAAATATAGAACTGTATGAAATGAGCCATAACAATTCTTGATACCAACCGAGATATTTATTGGCGAATTACATTTGACTTCTAAAAAACAATAAAAATAAACAGATGAAACGAATTTTAATTCCAACAGATTTCTCGGAGAATGCGCTTAACGCCTTACATTATGCCAAGACACTAGTTAAGAATAGCCCTTGCACGTTTTATTTGCTCAATGTGTTCCACATGAACCCAGCTCTTTTGGTCAGCGAAGAATACAATGCGGAATTGACCGACGCCTATTTAAGGGAATCGGAAAATGGATTGGCAAAATTATTGAGTGAAACGGAAGGCCAAAACAAAAACAGCGAACACCATTTTAAAACTATTTCTGAATCCAATACTATCGTGCAGGCAATCAACCGTATTGTCGCCCTAGAGTATATAGATTTTATTATAATGGGCACCACGGGCGCAAAAGGTGCCATTGAAGTTTTCTTGGGCAGTAATGCGGTAAGGGTAATCAAAGGGGTAAACGACTGCCCCGTACTAGTGGTACCCAAAGATTATAGCCTTAAACCGCCCAAGCAGATTGTTTTCTCTACCAACTTTAACCATGAATTTTGTAAAAAAGAGCTAGAACCTTTGCTTGTGCTTGCGAAATTATGGAATGCCAAGCTCAAAATAGTACAACTTATGCAAGAGGACTTTTTAGATGATTGGCAAAAGGCAAACAAAGAAAGGATAAAACAGCTTTTTACCGGACTGGAGCATTCCTTTCACAAAATAAACTACACAAGCTCCGAGACCGATGCTGTACGCGATTTCGTAAAGCAGTCCCAAAGTGATATGATTTCTTTGGTCAACCACAAACACAACTTCTTCAGGAGGTTTACCGAAGAAAATGTGGTTAAGAAAGTCAGTTTCGATAGTCCCGTACCTGTTTTGATACTACCAGAACTGGTTTAAAGAACAAATACTCCTATGTGGGCTAGAAACGACTTCTTTTGTTGCTCTTTATGATGTTTTTCTTTAGTATTGGTTGTAAAGGCCTTGGCAATGTCGGCCCCTGAAAATCCGGGACTTAATTTGGCCAATAATTTCACCTCTACATTTTTTGACAGTCTTAGCGGGCGCAGGTGTACCCCAAAAATCTCTTGGCGTTCTTCTTTGGTAGGAAGTTCTAAATAGATATGGCGGTCAAAACGACCGGGGCGCAGCAAGGCCTTGTCCAACACATCAGGCCGGTTGGTAGCCGCCAATACGATGACCCCTGTATTTGCACCGAATCCGTCGAGTTCGGTAAGCAGTTGGTTAAGTGTGCTTTCGCGCTCGACATTGGCCTGAAAAGCATTTACTTTGCCACGGGAACGTCCTACGGCATCAATTTCGTCGATAAAGATAATGCTCGGTGCTTTTTCCTTGGCCTTTTTGAAAAGGTCGCGTACCCTTGAAGCGCCAACGCCAACGGACATTTCCACAAACTCCGATCCGGACATGGAGAAAAAAGGGTACTTGTGCCTCGCCGGCAACCGCTCTGGCCATTAAGGTTTTTCCTGTTCCGGGTGGGCCCACAAGCATAACACCTTTAGGGATTTTCGCCCCTAACTTAGTATACGTTTTGGGATTTTTTAGGAAATCGACCACTTCCATAACTTCGGTTTTGGCCTCTTTGAGTCCGGCAACATCGTCGAAGGTTACCGAGATTTTAGTGCCCTTGTACGAAATTTTAGGCGTTGATTTTCTAAAATTATACAGCGGATTTCCACCTGCTCTGCCACTGCCCATTCGGCGTAGAACGAACATCCAGAAGAGAATAATGATTCCTAGGGGTTGCAACCACGACAATATACTAATCCAACTGGTTCGCGTTTTGGTTTTATCTCGCGTACGTTTTTTGTGTAATGGATTGCAGCAAGGTATGAACGGAAAGCCCAAGCTCTGTGGTCACGTCCTTTTTCAAGAAATAACAGTGAAATCCAACCTTAACAGTTTTGAACCATACTGCGAGATTTAACAAGTTCGTAAATAGAAACACTTTTGCACAGCGGGGTAATCGGCAGTATCGCTTGCCATGTAGATGGTATGACCTAAGTTGTGCAGATGTCCTTTGCCTATGATGGCGAATACGTTTATGGACATTTTAAGGAGGTAGTGAAAATCAACATGATGCGCATAAATGCCAAGGTCTGTTTTGAGGTCGATGGGATGGTGAATATGAACTATTGGCGCAGTATGATCTACCATGGACAATTCGAAGAGCTGAAAGACCCCGAATCCGTAGGACAGGCATGCAAAAACTCATCGATAGTATATTACCCTTGATGACTAACTGCAATGATACATATATAAAGACGATAAAAGGCCTGGTGTACCGGACAAAAGTGACCGAGAAAAACGGTAAGTCCGTCGGTTTTCATTTATTAGTATTTGGCATGAAGTTTTGTTTGGCTGAATTTAAACTATCATACACTTTTATTTGTTGAAGAAAATGGGATGGTCATGATGCAGGTCATTTTCAATTTACCGCGGTCTTTTTTATTTTGTTGTTTAAATACAACGTGATGGAAAACAGAGATATATTTAAATCTTTAGTGCTATTTATTTTGACAATGGCAGTGCTGCTATTGGCAAGCTGCGGCCCAATGATTATTACTTCAAGACCAAATAATCCACCACCGCCATGGTTTTATCCGAATCGGCTCGAGGTGGTGCGCTATGTCTATTTTCCCGAATTCAGTATCTATTATGATCTATCCACAAGAACATACCTGTATTTGGATGGGGGCGCTTGGGTACGCCACAAGGTACTTCCATCGCGATATAAAAGTATTGATTTGAGTAGAAGCCGCTATCGACGGGTGCCAAACTACAATGATGACAACATACGGCGATACCATGAACAAAATAACACCAATAGGGGCAGGAGCAATAGAACTACCCCAAGAAACAACAGAAATACAGGTAGAAACAATAATCAAGTAGAATTAACTCAACGGTCATGAGAACAATAAAAATAAAAATCGGTCTATTACTGATGGTTCTGGTATCCATTTCGATTACGTCGTGTAAAGATGTAAACGGGCTACCGGAAAATAGCGATAATGAGCGCTTGCAATTATACGCCGAGGAAATAAATAGTGAAGAAACGTCAAAGAATGACATAAAAGAAGGTAAAGGTGGCCCGGTGGATTTTACTGAAACAGCTAAAAAGGTTTTGGATGCCGTGGTGCATATCAAATCCACTCAGACCAGCTCTAACGAAAATACGGATGGTCAACTTCGCGAACTACCCGATTTTTTCAGGGATTTTTTTGGAGATCGTTTTCAAACGCCGGAGAATACACCCCAACAGCCTATGTACGGCTCAGGCTCTGGAGTCATAATCGATGACAAAGGCCATATCGTGACCAATAACCACGTCATCAACAATGCCACGGAATTGGAGGTTACCCTGCACGACAATGAAACTTTTAAAGCTACCGTAATCGGTGCCGATCCAACTACTGACATCGCCTTGTTACAGATTAAGGGTACCGGTTTAAAGCACCTGTCTTTCGTCGATTCCGATAATGTGGAGATCGGGGAATGGGTGTTGGCCGTCGGAAATCCTTACAGTCTTTATTCTACTGTTACCGCCGGTATCGTAAGCGCCAAAGCACGGAACATTAATATCAATCAAGAGAAATTCGCGGTGGAGAGTTTTATCCAGACCGATGCGGCCATTAATCCCGGAAATAGTGGGGGTGCTTTGGTCAACCTTGAAGGTCAAATTATCGGTATCAACTCGGCCATTGCCAGCAGCACAGGCAGTTATAGCGGATATGGATTCGCCGTACCTAGTAATATCGTCACCAAGGTGGTAGCCGATCTTTTAAAATACGGTAGTGTACAGCGTGGCATGCTTGGTGTAACTATCCGGACCATGAACGGTGGTTTGGCCAAGGAAAAGAATATGGATTTCATCAAGGGAGTCTGGGTCGAAAATGTAGGCGAAGATAGTGCAGCCGAAAAGGCGGGTATTAAGGCCGGCGATATCATTGTCAAGGTAGACAATGTTGAGGTATACACCTCGCCCAGATTACAGGAAATTATCGCTCAGCATAGGCCAGGAGATAAATTATCCGTCCTCGTGAACCGAAAAGGAAACGAAAGGGAATTTCAGGTAACCCTCGAAAATGTAAAAGGTACTACCGATATCACAAAAAAAGAAAACGTAGAAATCCTCAATTATTTGGGTGCCGATTTTGAAACCTTGGACCAAGAAACCGCTAAAAAGATGAATTTGGATGGTGGAGTCAGGGTTGTTAATTTGTATCCTGGTCTTTTGCGCCAGAGTACCCAAATGCGCCCGGGTTATATCATTACCCATATCGATGGTGAAAAAGTGAGTAATATAAAGGAATTAGTGGCATTATTGACGAAGAAAAAAGGGGGTGTCATGCTTGAAGGGGTCTATGAAGATATGCCCGGAAAACAATATTATGCCTTTGGACTTGGCGATTGATTCGGTTCTTAGTATTATCTTTTTTTATTACTATTTGGCATTTGAAACTACTCGTGTAAAAATGTATTTTATGAATGTCCAACAACCCACTAGGCCCTGAAGAAACAAAAAAGTTCGGCTGGATCGTTTACACGGCTTAACGAGTTTTTCTTCACCTTAAAAGTACTATTTGGTTTTATCAAGGGATTGAAGTAATTCTCGATTACTTCATTTTCATTGTTCAGATATAGCATGTAATCGGTGGATTGTAAGTAGCTCCAATCTCTTCGTATTTTTTTGTTGGTTATTCCACCTATACTTGTTTCAATTTATACAGATTGTCCTGAGCCTCATTCTGTAGTTTCTTATGCAGATAAACTGCCTGAAATATGAGAAGGATATGCACAACCATGTACTAATAGTTCTATGTTCAATAGTTTTAAGGTTTTCTGAAAGCTGATATATTGGTAGGTGTACGTTTTTTGAATGACCTAGATCATTTGTAATACTAATGTGTCAGTTTATTTTTGAATTGGAAAGATTTCTTTGCGGTCGCTTTTTCGAAACTTTGCGACTATAGGGAATCACAATAATGAATTCCAGACTTCGCTGGGATGAAAAAACCTTAGCCATGAAAACAATCCTGTACGCCACCGATTATTCCGAAAATTCTGTAGCCGCTTTAAAATATGCCCGTAACATAGCGCAACAAATGGGCGTTCGTCTTGTAGTCACCCATGTATTTGATTATCCGACCGTATTGGGTATGGAAGGACTCGATGAGCCTTTTCCACATTTAGAAGAAACTGCCTTTAAACAACATCGTTTAAAATTGGAGGAGTTCTGTGAAGAACATTTGGGTAGCGTTTGGAAGGCACCCGATGTGCAGTTGCAGCCAGTGGAACATCCATCGGTAATCAAGGGAATCCTTTCCACAGCGGAGCAATGGCATGCCCAAATGATTGTGGTGGGCACCAAGGGCGAAAGTGCTTTGCGGGAAATCATCATGGGCAGTACTACAAAACAGTTAATCGAAAAAGCACCTTGCCCCATTATGGCCATTCCATCGGATGCCAGTTATATGCCGCCCAAAACCATCGTTTACGCTACCGATTTTGAGGAAGAAGATATATACGCCATTCGTAAGCTGGCCGAAATGGGAAAAACCTTTGAGGCCGAAATCAAAGTAGTACATATTAGTACGGAAAATGAATATGAAGGGGAAACACAAATGGAATGGTTCAAAGAAATGCTCGAACAAAAAGTATCGTACGATAAAATGGAATTCAAGTTATTCTTTTCAGACACTATCTTGGAATCTCTTCGGACATACCTAGAAGATATCGATGCCGATATGGTAGTGATGTTGGAACGCGAAAAGAAAAGCATATTCAAGAAGTGGTTCGGTTCCAGCCTTGTCAAGAAAATGGAATCGTATGGGGAAATACTACTTTTAAGTTTTCGGGAGGGCAACCACCAACTCTTTTATTTTAGTGCAGTATTATAAACGCTCAAAATCAATTACAATGGCAAGAAGAATATACAGTATCATAATAGCGGTCGCCTTGGGATTGGGATTTTACCTGAATACCATCAAGGAGACCCATTCAAAAACTTTTTTGATTGTTACGGCAGGCATTATTTTTACGCTATTCAGTATGGGCATCCATGGCTTGATCGCCCACTCGCTGAACCCCAAGGCTAAAGGGGGTATTTTAGCCTATCCATTACTAATGGGTGCGCTTTGGGCCTTTATGTTCTTTTTATTCGTGTTTTTTATCCTTCCGATTTTCTGTCCTGATTTTTTGTTGGAGCCTTTATCATAAAAGGCATCTTTAACAATTGTTCTAGATAGTACCTATGCTTTTTTGTGCTACAACAATCACAAATAATATCAAAATGATGTAGGTCATTTAGGTAGTGATACATTTCGCCTATATTAAGAAAGTAATCCCTAAAATCTACCTTAGAATGAAAGCTACAGCTGAAATTAAGAACTTACATAACGATAAAGGAAAGCATACCATCCTAAGAAATTTGCACCGTATCCTCGACATCCGTATTCTGGATATTGATGTGAAGGATGGCAGTATACATTTTCTTTATGCTACGCCTTACGCGTTACAACAGGTGAAACGAGAACTTTTTCGCATCGGGTATCCGATACTGTCTTTCCAATATCAAGAACCCCAGGATGCTAAAGGCTACGGCATGGGCCATAACTCGGAATTGGCTTCTGTGTAGTTGTTCTACAACTTGCTGCCATTACAACAATGTAGCCGGAGTCTGAAGCATTGTACGGATAACCGGTTCGTGGAACAGGTTATCAAGAAAGCATTATATGGTTTTGCTAATAGCACTTTAAGGTTGTAAATAGAACAGTATTTACGCGGTATTCGAAACGCTGTTGGGTAATTCGTTGACACGTACAGGTTAGTCTTCAATTTCTGCGGTATCACGTACTACCAAAAATGGGATATGCACATGAAAGCCAATTTGGTCAATGTTTTGTTTAATCAATATCTTCTCGAAAAAAGAATGGCCACGGTTCATCATCGCCAACAGGTCTATTTCGTGTTCCTCGATATACTCCAGAACCGCATCAGGCATTAATTTACCTCTTACTTCCACTAGCTTAAATGGCGTATTTCTAAGATGTTTTAATAGCTGGCCTTTGTTTGCTAACTGGGTTTCGGACAATTCGTATTCCTCTTTAATATGGAATACTATAATTTCTGCCCCATGTATTTTTGCCGATTCGATAATATCGTACACCTCCGTTTTTTTATAGGGAGATGAAAAATCGGAAGGAAACAATACTTTTTTAACCGGTTTGAATTTACAGTTATTTGGAATTGCCATTACGGGTACTTTTGCTTTTCGTATGACAAATACGGTGCTTGTGCCCATAAAGAATTGTTTTGCACCTGTTGCGCCCTGCGTGCCCATCACCACCAAATCAATATTCTTTTTTTCAGAAAGTTCATTGACTTCGTCCGTTAAGGTGTTAAAAGCCGAAACGATTTCAAAGCTGTGGTTTTTATTGGGGAATTGTTCCTGTACATCTTTCAAGGTTTTTTCCAAGCCCGCCAAGGCAACATCAACCTCCATGTCAGGTATGGCACTGAAAGCTGGCCCGCCCATGGCATAATCCATTCGATAAAAAATAGGGGTGTAGGTATGTAGGAAATAGAACTTGCATTTTTCATTTTTGAAGAATTGTAGGGCATACGAAATGGCGTTCCACGCGTTATCGGAGAAGTCGGTAGGAATTAAAATGTTTTTCATGGCTTAGGTTTTTATATGTCGTTTCCTCCTTTCGGTGGAGTTTAAAGTAAGTAGCGTCGAAACGTTCAAGACAAGTTTCGTTCTTTTAGAGTTAATTTCTCATATCCAAAGATAATTGTAGAAAAGCCCTAATGGAATGACGCAGGTCATTTGCGGATAAAAGAGAAATAGCAAAATTTATACTTCACTTAAAACATCTTATTATGGCACTAAACTTTAATCAATACGCAACGGAAGGGAATACCTTCTTAAACGACTATGCCAAACAATTGAGCCTTGGCGACGATACTGAAAAGGCAGGACGAATTTTCACATCTATTATGCACGCGCTTCGTACCATAATCCCTATGGAGGAATCTCTGCAATTTATGGCACAACTGCCCATGTTTTTGAAGGCAGCCTACGTCAATGGTTGGACAATCAAAAAAAAGAAGCCAAAGATTAAGCGGATGGAGGAGTTCATAGCGCTTGTAAAGCAATTTGACGGTCCTGCGGCAATAAATGATTTTGGTTATGAAGATGAGCTTGCCGAAAAGTACATTGATGTGACCTTTATACTCTTGAGAAAATATATTTCGCTCGGTGAGATGGAAGATATCCGTGATGGGCTTCCCAAGGATTTGAAAAGTATGATCTATTCTAATTTGATGTTTTGAATGTAATATACAGTTTATGTTAGATAGCATCAGAACGCGGAAAGAACGTCTTTTACTTCCAACTTTTTATAGGTGAATGACCAAGGTCATTTCACAAAATACTAAGCTAAAATACCTTTGTTCAAAATAAAAAAAATAAAAAAAATAAAAAAATGAAACATGTATATTTATTTGTACTTCTAGCATTGCCTTTTTTCGGTAGTTCACAAACAGTCGAAGAAATTAACAAACCAATAATCTCCGAACTTGACGAAGTAGCCCCTTTTAGCGAAGGCCTAGCAGCCGTTAGAAAGGGCGACCAATGGGGTTTTATTGATAAAGAAGGTCATTTGGCCATCGATTTTAGGGACGATGTGCTATGGAATCGTGAAAAGGACAACCACCCAGGCGTTTCCGGCATTGGGTATCCTGCTTTTAAAGATGGGTTATGTTTTATCTACAAACCCGATGCAGAGGGTATTTCCTTATATGGTTTTATGAATACAAAGGGGGAAACAGTTATTGAACCAGAATATGTGAATATAACAGCCTTTGATAATGGCTATGCCGTTGGCATTTTTGCCAACAAGACCTTGAGAGGAAAAAATGAGTTCAAGCTCAATATATATGATTATAAATTTACCGAGGTGCTGGTAAATAAGCAAGGCGAAATGGTTTGGCCCGTTCAGGAACGCCAGAATATCGTAATGTCCAAACGACATTTCAAATTGCCCCAATTGCATGCTAAAATGCTTACGGGAGACCTTTTGGCCGTTATGGGTAAGGACAATCAATGGAAGGTAGTACAGCTAGAACTGAAGGATAATTAAAAAGAGTGGTTTTCTACACTGAAATCGTAGAAATTTGAGTGATTGTAGACAAAGGATTCTAAATAAACAGTTAAATATGGAACGCTTAAAAAATAAAGTTGCCCTGATTACAGGAGGTGCAGGTGGCATAGGACAGGCAACTGCAAAATTATTTTTGGACCATGGTGCTAAGGTGGTCATTGTCGATTATGATAAAGAAGCCCTTGAAAAGGCCAATCAAGAATTGGATGATGAAAATTTGTCCTATTGTGTTGCCGATGTTTCTAAAATTGAGGATGTAGAAAAGTATGTAAAACATACTTTGGAGGTGCACGGAAAAATTGATGTATTCTTTAATAATGCCGGTATCGAAGGTAGGGTGAAACCGATTGCCGACTATCCCGACGCTGTTTTCGACAAGGTCATCGCCGTGAACTTAAAAGGTGTTTGGTTGGGATGCAAATATGTTATCCCTAAAATGGAGGAGGGCGGTAGCGTCGTCATTACTTCTTCTGTAGCCGGATTAAAAGGCTTTGCAGGTTTAGGCCCTTATGTGGCCAGTAAGCATGCTATCGTAGGCATTATGCGAACGGCTGCCTTGGAGTTTGCCGAGAAGAACATTCGAGTGAACACAGTACATCCAGGTCCGGTAAACAACCGGATGATGCGCAGCATTGAGGGGGACAGTAACCCTGAAAACCCCGAGGAAGTTAAAAAAGGATTCGAAGCTACCATTCCCTTAAAACGCTATGCAGAATCGAAAGAGATTGCAGAACTAACGTTGTTTCTTGCTTCAGATGAAAGTAAATATATTACGGGTACTACCCAGGTAATTGATGGCGGGATGTTAACGTCTTAATAAGGAGATTAATGTCTCCTTCCTGGAATTGGAGAAAGTCCCTCTCCTTTGGGCAAAGACTTTAGTGTTTTTTGACTTCTTTCGTTTTTTTGCTTTACGCACTGCGCAAGTTTGAATGCACAAAGCCTTGGGAGCATGGCCATCGATGGTACGTCTTTAGTTCCCTTTAGGTGATTTCAAACCATAGGTCTTTAGACTCCGAAACTTCGGAGGTAGTTTAGTTGCCCATTTATGGTCCTATGGTTCAAGAGGTCCCATAAATAAATGTTCCAAAAACTAAATCCTTCCTGTTTTCAAAACATCCATGACCCGCCCGGATAGTTGAATACCGCGAGTACATATAAAACCACGAACAGTCCCATCCCGCCCAATGGCAATAACAGTACGAAAGGCTTTGGCGTGTTGATCGGTAAACGCATTGTATTTTGTTCTTTTACATCGTCCCCCCCCCCCGAGAAGTATCGTTTTTTTTATACCATTTTGAATTTGCGGGGCCTCGTTCAAACATCTATTTTCTATCGCGAACGCGACCCATTGAACCCTTTATTGCTTAAAGTGAAAATCCTGTTTTGGACGATAAAATAAGTTTTAATTCTTCCGTAGTAGTGGAATCTATCAAATTTAGCGCTTTTACCCCACAGAGTTTTTCGACCATTTCAATACCCGCCAAGGTATTGGAGGCAATGCCCGTAACAATATCAGGAACCAAATTAAATGCTTTCATCAGCCCATGTGCCGCATAGGGATCCGAAGCGGCCAACACGCTACATTTTATTTGATCTCTGATTGCATTGATGGCACTATCGCCATTATAGGGTTCCAAGGGCGAGGCCCCGATTTCGATAATGGCCACATCTGCACTCTGGTTTTGGATTTTACCTAGCAATTGCGCAAGACGGACTTTGTATTTATCCTTAGGATAGATGGAAGAGGGAAGGCCAACATCCACAAAGTCCACCACGGTATCGGCCCCTACATCCTTCAGGGCCAGAATATCCTTGAACCGTCCCGCTCCCGCAAGTTTGGCACCGACCACTTTATAACCGGCCATTTTGAAAAGGTGGGTAACGATACGGGCGGAAGTGGTCTTGCCCGCGGACATGGAGGTACCCACAAAAAGGATGACCGGCGTATTGAAAGCGATTTCCTCCATGGGCTTAACAAAATCGTCCATGGCGATTTTTTTTCCGTTCCTAACAGCATGGCCTATGTAAACCACTTCCATCATATTGGGGATAAACGCAGATTTGGAGGTTAGTTTTCCCATGAGTCCCGCTCCGGTTAGCACATGCATTTTAAGGTCTTCCCCAACTTTTTTCCAGGTGCCTGTGGCCTCTAGGGTGGCAAAACGTTCGCCCAGGGCGCCAACGATCGATTCGCCTCCGATTACGCCCCGCATTCTACCATTGGGCAGTTCGAGTTTCAAGGTATTGCTACCCGCCTCGGTAATTTTACAGACTACATAGTCCCCGGTTTCCCATTTCGTTTTTGGTAGTTTTTGTACACTGAACCCTTGTTCCGCTAAATCGGAAATGCGGGTGAGGGAGGTATAGATATAGTCATGTCTCATAATAAAAACGTTTTAATCGCTAACAATTTTCCTCTGACAATAGCAACAAAGCCAATAGAGCGGTTCTTTCCGGCAATTGTTCCAAAAAAATAAACTCATGTAGGGCATGGGCACCATCGCCTGTTGTTCCTAAGCCATCTAATGTGGCGGTGTAGGTACTGGTCGTATTGCCATCGGATCCTCCACCGGCCGTCGCCTCTTCCAGTTCCAATCCCAAAAGAAGGGCTTTGGTCTTTGCCAATTGCCACAGTTTTTGGTTTCGCAATGTACGTTCCATGGGTGGGCGGCCAATACCTCCCTCGATCGATAATTTAACATTGGGAATACTTGGCCTCAAACCATGAATTTTTTTGGTTATGGTCTCGCCATCTTTCTTGTTAAGAACCCGCACATCGACCACGGCCTTGCTTTCCGGTGCTACTACATTGGGCGAAATACCGCCTTGTATGGTTCCGACATTTACCGTAATGCCCTTTTCGAAATCGTTCATGGCGTACAATTGTTGTACCTGGTGTGAGAGCTCTACGATAGCATTGACCCCTTTTTCGGGATCCAATCCTGCATGGGCGGCCTTTCCCGTAACCGTTATGGTAAAACGACCGAGGCCTTTACGGGCTGTTTTTAGCTTTCCCTCCAGTCCCAAGGGAGGTTCCATTACGAATGCCCTATCCGATATTTTTGCCAATCGTTTGATGGCTTCGCGACTCTCACGACTCCCGATTTCTTCATCCGAATTGATAAGGACAACAGGGCATAAAAAAGTTGGCAGCGACATTTCCTTAATGGCCTTGAGCGCAAAAACAAGCTGGGTAAGCCCGGCCTTCATATCATAGATACCGGGACCGGTCATTTTGCCGTCACTTTCAGAGATCGGCATGGTCTTTAAGGTTTCCTTTTTCCAGACGGTGTCGCAATGGCCCAATAACAATTGTATAGGTTGGTTTCTTTGCCTTTTGTTCGGGCGTGCGTATAAATAGCCACCTGTTTGCCTTCCAGGGAAGGTTTGTACAAAAAAGTCAAGTTTTTTGAGGGTATCCGCAATTAAATGGAGCACTTTAGCTTGGGAACCGGCGTCATGTGACGGAGATTCCAAAAGGACCAACTGTTCTAAAAACACGGACATTGCCTTTTCGTTGGTTTTAAGATAAGCCACGATTTCATTCGCAATATGGGTATCTCTGGAAATCATTTTTTAAAGTCTTTGGGAAAGGGAAAATGGTACGTCTCCGTAATTTTTGCAAATCGGCCGTTGGCAATGTAGGCCAGTAGCGGATTGTTGTGCAACTGCTGCCCTTCGTCCTTTTCCGATATTCGCAAATATTCGTTTTGCACATGGGCCGCCTTGATGGTGCCCGTAACGATGCTGTTATCGTCAAAACCGTCGATAATCTTGTACAGTTCGCATTCAAGGTATAGATAGGCATCCCTCAGCAGGGGCGCATCGATGTTGACCGATTTCACAATAGGAAGGGCCTCGACCGTGCCTTTCGATTTTGAAATGTCCTTCCTGCGGGGAGAAGCACTCAACGAAGTCGATACGACTTGATCGGGCGTTGGAAAGCTTACCGTAAAAGCTTTGGTCTCTTTTATGTTTTGATAGGTGCCGTGCCGTGGAGTGCAGATAAAACCGAAATAATTGCCCTCTCCCAAAGGCATGGCCCTGTGCTTGGGAGCCAAATCATAACCCTCTTTCTCCTTGGTGCCAATGACCACTAGGGGAGCGACCATAAAAAAGCGATCCCAGAGGGGAAGCTCAACATCCAAAGAAGTAAAACGGTCTTGTGTCAGTATGTCCATACCTTTGTTTTGAGTATTGAAGTGATTTAAAAGTAAGGCCGTGAAAGCAACCCTGAAATGATATCTGTCAAGATGCTAAAGTTTTCCTTTATGGGGCTAAGCTTTTTTTAAGACTTCCTCGTGTCTCAATGCGTTAGAAAGGCCAAAAACAGAAACAGGAGGCCATAGGTCTCCTGTTTCCTTTGAAGTGTTCGTTCTATTCTTCGCTCATAATCTATCCTTGAGCCATCTTATTGCTAAAATGGTATAGGGGCGATCTTGACTAAAAATAATCCGAACCCTTTCGGGCCTTTATCACCTTACGAGGATATCGGCCTTTTCTTGAATATTTTTGAAAAGGACTGGGATACCGGAGTATTCCAGTCCTTAACTATGGTATCCGATCACCTTGATTTTAAAATTAGTTTCGGGTAGAAACTCGCTAGCTGCGCATTACGCCAGCATTTTCAATTTCAAGATTGCTTTGATACCATTTTATGACCGCTAAGGCATTATTGCTTAGAAGCCTTTACCGTCTAAGTTTAAAAAAACAGGAAGCCGTAACTTCCTGTTTTTCATAAAGAAATGGAATCTACTTTAACCTTCAATTTATCCTTCACATCATTTTATTGCTAAGATGATATAATCAATACATTTGGGTTTCAACTACATCCCTTTCTTTACTATGACTATTGCCGGTCTTGCGATGACAGTAATCAATGCTTTAAAGAAACCGGAACATTAGTATGCTCCGGTTTCTTAGAAGACGTTATACTCACCTAGAACCACTTATACTGGAACTTGCCCGAATTTATCGCTAAATCCGTTCAGGACTCAAAAGGTATAAAGGATGTTTTAACGACCTCTTTTTCTCTGGATTTTGAGTTCCCCCGAAACCAAAATCCAAACAAACTATATTTTCAAAGAACTATTTTTGTTTCTATTACACAGCTAAAATACTACGTAATACCCGCGCGCAAAATGACCTAGGTCAGTTTAGGTAATTATTTTTGCTTTTTAACAGAATTGTTTTTTATCCAATCATGTAATTTGTCCGCATCCTCTTTTTTACAGAGTTGTGTTCCAGGATGCAGCGTGGCAGCTGTACCACAGGCCACCCCATATTTTACCGCCTCACTCAAGGATTTCCCTTGAGTAAGACTGTAAACGATTCCGGCAACCATACTGTCGCCAGCACCAATCGTACTCTTTTGGAGCACTGTAGGGGCAGGAATATGTTCCATTTCATCTTTAGTGGCCAAAAACGCTCCTTTTGCACCCATTGAAACTACTAAAACTTTACAGTGGTTTTCTTCTAAAAAGCGTAAGGCCAATTTTTCTAGTTCCGTGGCCGAGACGGAAGCCACATAGAGAATACTGCTCAATTCGCCCAAGTTCGGCTTCATTAGAAATATATTGGCTTTCATACTTGGCAGCAATGCTTCACCTGAAGTATCCAATACGAATTTTGCTTCCTTTTTGTCGATAATTTTGGAAACTTCCACATAAAAGTCCGACGGAATTCCAAGCGGTAATTTTCCACTGGCGACCAAAAAATCATTCTTTTCCAAGAGCTGTTCCAATACATCGAGGACCTGTTGCCATTCTTTCTTTTTTACCTCTGGGCCAGGCACTCCAAAACGATATTGCAAATTGGTATTCGTGTCGGTTACGGAAAGGTTTTCGCGCGTCCACCCCTCTATTTCGATAACTTTTTGTTCGATGTTTTCATTGGAAACCAATTGCTTCAAATGCATGCCTACTGATCCGCCGGCTACATAAACACAGATCGATTTCCCTCCTAGTTTCTTAAGCGCCCTCGAAACGTTAATGCCACCACCGCCTGCGTAATAGGAAGGCGAAACGCATCGCAATTTTTTATTGGGCACAACACCGGCGACCGAAGTATCCTTGTCTACTACAGGGTTCATGGTAAGCGTTATTATTTTTTGCATGGAAAAATTTTTATTGTTTCTTATTTGAACAGCATTAATTACCACTTTCGGCCCTGCCGAACGTAACCAAACTTTCCTCGGCTTTGTTGATGTTTTCGATGCCTTGCAATAGGGCATCCGGATTGAAGGAAATACTGTCGATGCCTTTGCTCACCAAAAACTTCGTGAATTCAGGGAAATCGCTGGGTGCTTGTCCACAAAGTCCAATTTTGGTTCGCGTGCTCTTGGCCGAATCTATTGCCATGGCTATCATGCGTTTGGCCGCTAAATTGTTTTCATCGAACAATTTGCCCATCAGCTCTGAATCTCGGTCGATGCCCAAAGTCAATTGGGTTAAATCGTTGGAGCCAATGGAAAATCCGTCAAAAATCTTAGCGAAATCTTCCGCCAAGATAACGTTACTAGGAATCTCGACCATGGTGTAGATTTCCAATCCATTTTCGCTCCGTTTCAATCCGTATTCTTCCATAATCCCAATGACTTTTTTGCCTTCTTCCAAAGTGCGGCAAAATGGCACCATCACTTTAAGGTTATCTAAACCCATATCCTCACGTACTTTTTTGATAGCGGCGCATTCGAGTGCGAATCCCTCTTTATATAAATCGCTATAATACCTTGATGCTCCCCTGAAGCCCAGCATCGGGTTTTCCTCGTGGGGTTCAAAATCGGTACCGCCAATAAGGTTGGCATATTCGTTGGTTTTAAAATCGCTCAAGCGTACAATAACCTCTTTGGGGTAGAATGCCGCTGCGATGGTGGCAATGCCCTGTGCTAAGTGATCTACAAAATACGCTGGTTTGTTTTTATAGCCTTGCGTAATCTTTTCGATTTTTTTTATGACACCGGTATTCTTTAGTTCTTTGAACTTGACCAAGGCCATCGGATGAATTTTTACTGAGTGGGTAATTATGAATTCCATCCGAAGCAAGCCAACACCATTGTTTGGATAGCACGATAATTGAAATGCATTTTCTGGGTCGGCAAGAATAATTTTTGCCTCCGTATAGGGCAACTTGATATTTGAAAAATCGATTTTTTCTTTTTTAAACGGAAGTTTTCCTTCGTAAATGTAACCCGTTTTGCCCTGCGCGCAAGATAGGGTGATGGTTTTTCCATCTGCAATGGCCGTAGTGGCATTTATGCAGCCAACGATGGCAGGAACGCCCAATTCACGGGCTACGATTGCTGCATGGCTAGTACGGCCACCCTTATTGGTAATGATGCCTCCGACCTGTTTTAATAGCGGGTCCCAATCAGGAGTGACGGTATCGGTAACGATAATATGGTCTGTAGTTAGATTTTTAGCCTCTTTTGGTGATTGTAGGATAATTGATGTGCCTACTTTTATTTTTGAACCCACGGCATTTCCAGTAGTCAGTACCTTTCCTTTTTTGGACAGCTTGTATTCAATATGTACGTTTTTATCCTTGCTCTGATGCACCGTTTCGGGGCGCGCCTGAATGATGAACAGTTCGTTGGTAAGGCCGTCTTTTGCCCATTCGATGTCCATTGGGTTTTGATAATGTTTTTCGATGAGCGATGCCCATTTTGCCAGTGTGATGATTTCTTCATCGGACAAAACAAATTGTTGCTGCTTGGGTTTTGGGGTATCAATGTTGACCGTGGCAGCACCACCTTTAGATACCCCATAGATCATGGTTAATTTCTTGTCGCCCAATTTTTTTTGGAGGATAGGATGTTTCCCTCTTTCCAGGGTAGGTTTAAAGACATAAAATTCATCTGGATTCACAACTCCCTGAACGATATTTTCGCCCAATCCCCATACGCCGGAAAGTAAAATAACGTTTTCAAAGCCTGATTCCGGTTCTATGGTAAAGCCTACACCTGAACACCCTTTATCGGCTCGTACCATTTTCTGTACACCTACGGATAGTGCTACATCGCTATGTTTAAAACCCTTGTCGTCTCGATATTTGATAGCACGGTCTGTGTACAGCGAGGCAAAACATTTTTTAACGGCCTCTAACAAGGCATCTTTTCCTTCAATGTTCAAAAAAGTATCGTGCTGGCCTGCAAAACTGGCATCGGGCAAGTCTTCAGCGGTGGCGCTGCTTCGCACGGCAATGGCACAACTATGTTCCCCACATAGATCCGTATATGCTTCTATGATAGCATTGGATAGTTCTTTGGATAGTGTACCTCTCAAAATTAGTTGGCGTGCCTTTTTTCCAATACTGTTTAAATTGGAGTAGTGTTCCATATCCAATTCCGACAATACTTTTGGCAATTTATTTTTGAGGTCGTTTTCGTCCAAGAATGTCCAAAACGCATGAGAGGTGGTTGCGAATCCGTTTGGTACGCGAAGCCCTTGTGAAGTCAGTTGATTGTACATTTCGCCCAATGAGGCATTTTTTCCCCCCACAGAAGGGACGTCTGTAATGGCTATTTCTTCGAAACGTTTGATGAAGGCTTTCAATGTTATTAGGTTTATCAAACAAATTTCTTGGGATTCCTACTACCTTACAATGATTTGGGTCAGTTCTCGACTTATGTCATTCCAACGCATGAGGAATCTCGTATATGCTTACTCCGTTTCCCATATTCCTAATGTTTCTAAATAACAGCAGCGGAAAGGTTGAGAAAAGACCTCAATCTTCTCTTACTTTTCCTGTAATCTCCCTAATCTTGATGCGGTACACAACAGGCGAAGCACCTTCGGCGTCCAACTTGCTTGAAAACTCGTTAATAAACTTCACATCTTTATCTGGTTCCTGATTGATAATATCCTTGACTCCTCGTGAAAATTGGCGAAGAAGATTTTTTGCATCTATACCGCTAAGCTCCTCGAAATCCCCATGTACCAAAACCGATTTCCAACGGCTAACCGTTTCTATTTCATCGACCTCAAGGGATACCATCTGTTTTTTTCTCATGGCATCGATTTTATGCCCCTCCAAGGAATAGCTGATGATACTATTGTCTGTTGCGTCGTAATAGTAATAGGTAATCGGGATTACGTAAGGGCTTTCGCCCATGATATAGGCTAATCGCCCAATATAGTTCTTACGAAGCAGCTTAAGACAGTCTTTAGTATTAAGATCTTTTATCATGACGAATTTTTTAGTGGTTTAAAGGGTAAAATTAAAGGAAACCTATCGTTTCTGTAATGATAAAAATCAGTTGACGAAAACGGTTGAACCGGAGTTTGAATATTGAGTTTAACATAATATCTGTGATTTTTCTTACAAATAACACTACATTTATTACAACTACTGCTTTATTTTTATTTCTTAAAAATAGTCTAACCATGATATCCATTATGCTCATTGAGGATCACGCAGATATATTGGAAAGTACCGCTGAACTTTTGGAGCTTGAAGGTTATGACGTAACTACCGCCAAAAACGGTAAAGAGGCCCTCGTAAAAATACAGCGAACACCGCCCAACCTCATTATTTGCGATATGCTAATGCCCGAAATGGACGGACTCACACTGCTCGGAAATTTAGGACTCCAACCTGAACTCAAGAGAATTCCCTTTATCTTTTATTCGGCTAAATCCGAAAAAAGAGATATCAAGATAGGCCTAGATGCCGGAGCTACCGACTATCTGGTTAAACCTTGTGAACTTCAAGAGCTATTAACTTCAATTAAGAAGTGTTTGTTCGAAAGTGAATCTTTTTAATTTTAGTTTGTTAAGTCAAAGGTTGCGTTAAAATCTATAAAAATACATTTGACTGACCTGCATCATTTTGAAACGCTAATACATGTTCTATTTTTAGAGTTCTTACATAAGGGAAACCTTTGAGTAAGCACTTATTTAGGTTAGAGTCATGGAAATTCAAACTACATCGGGAAAGACAAGAAAATGGCTTAGGAAACCAGAGGCTGAAAGATTTTCTGGTTCAGACGTTCATATACCGGTGGAAGGACGCACGTACCAAGAACTATTTCAAAATAGCCTTAGCCGTTTGGCGTATGTTTTGAGTCCAGGTTCATGTATTGGCGCAACTCATTACGATTGTATTATGAAAGTAAAGGCATCAGGAGAGGATGTCGAAGACTTAATGATCGATTTTTTGGATAAGGTACTTATGATGACACATGACCATCATGCTATTTTCTGCACTATGCATATCGAGGAATTTACAAATGAACAACTTGTAGCCCAAATTTATGGCGTTTGGTTCAAAGATTTCGATAGAGACTTACAGTGGATTAAAGGGCATAAATGTTCTATTAAACAGCAGGAGAATTTTTCGTGCACCGGATATATAGTGTTCAAAAGATAGAAATTAATTAGAGTAAACCAATCATTAACTTACCCCACGTTTTTCTTGTGATAGCTCAACAACGGAATATTTCCTTCGTTTTTCATACGTTTAACCAAATCAATATGGCCTAACTTTTTTATCAGGCTATGGTTCTCCCGTTCCAGCATGGCTACCATATCCGGCTTTATTTCATCGATATATTTTAGTAAGGTACTAAAGATATCACTCCCATAGCGGACTTCAAATTTTATATGCTCATAACGTACCTTGTGTTTTAGCATCCCCTTGAACCAATCCATTTGGTTTTCACTTGTTTCAGCTTTTTTTGCAGATACATGTACTAAATGTACATCAGCTTCAAAGGGTTTTGCCAGTCGCACTAAATTTTCTATGGTAAAAATGTCGACACCTTCAAAATCGGTAGCATAGACCATTTTTTTGATGCTACGGAAATTGGCATCTTCGGGTACTACCAAAACAGGACAACATGCCTTATTTATCAGCGCGGTAGTACTACTTCCTAGCAGCATTTCACGTATTTTGCTACCCCCTTTAGCACCTACCACGATAAAATCGGCCTTCAGTTCCTTTGCGTTTTTAATAATGATATCCGAGGCGGGTTTCCCCTCATCGACTTTACACGTTATGTTCAAAGGTTTGGGTTCATTTTTTAAATGTTCGGTACAAAATGCAATTAATTTTTTACGATGGTCGCCAAATGCTTGCACCTCTTTGCGTGAATAGGTGTAAGAAACAGTACTGGCCAAAGTCAACGGCAGCTCGAATATATGTAATGCCATTAGTTCGGCATTAAGCACTTTACTTAGTGCATAACTAAAATGAAGGGCTGCCACAGAGTTTTCTGAATAATCAGTAGCATATAAAATCGTTTTCATAATAAATTAAGGTTTATGGTGAGTACTGTCTTTTTCGACATATTCAACACTTGTTTTGGCAAAAGTTGATACAATTCCTCTTACCATATTCAAAATTAAAACGATACGATTAAATTGAAAATGACTACTGTCAGTCGATTCCTAGTTGAGTATATGATTTTAATCATTTTTGTTGAACCTATGATCAATTACATTTATCCTATGGAAGTACTTGTATGGTCCTAATTAAACATGTGATGGAAAATATGCAATAGGTCGATGAAAGCCCATGACGGGCATTTAATTAAATCACGATAGTTCCAACTGATATAAGTGAGAGGCTATCAGTTGGTGAGCTAAATTTTAAATTGACGAAGAATAGTCCAAAACTAAATATATGATAGCTTGATATGAAGAAACTAAATGCACTATTGACCGAAATAAGCGAGTTAACGAAAAAGATAGAAACCGAATATCCGGAATTGTACCGTTTTTTGGACGAGAATCCGTTGACCTTGCCCATAACCGCGCACCCAAAAGTAGACAAGGAAGCCCTTGAGGATTATTTGCAGAGTCTTAGGCAGTTATTGCAACATCACACAGAAACGCATATTAAAAATAATATGGCTTAATTATGGGAGAAATCGCCACATCGGAACGACAGATTACCTTTTTTTACAATTCAAATTCGAGCAGGGCCAAACAAGCCTTGGCCTATGCAAAAGCAGAAGGGGTGCCCATCTTGCAAATAGACATGTTAAAAACCCCCTTGACGGGTACACGAATAGCAGAATTGGCCGGGCGCCTGGGCTTTGAGGTTAAAGATTTGGTCAACCAAGAACATCCTGCGTATACACATAGGTTCGAGCACCATAATTTTTCTTCGGAAGATTGGATTAAAATGATAAAGAAAAATCCTGATATAATGAAACAACCAATAGCGTTGCGTGCAGACAAGACCATATTGGTAGAAACGCCTTCTGATATTATTAAAATCTGATACTGAATAATTATGGTTGGAAACCAGCTTGTTGGTTCCGAGGTATAAATTATAAGTGTTTGGAGGGTTGTTAATGGTGAAGAAAGGAGCGCACCCATAGCAATGACAATAACAATAAAACGAACGTATGAAATTCACAAAAAAAATAGCCTTAGCTGTCATAGTGCTCATTGGGGTATTTCTTATTTTTCTTACATGGTACAAGCATACCTATTCAATGGAAATCGCCAAGAACTATGAAGTCAATGCTCCCGATCTGGACCGTAAACTTTTGATTGCCATGCAGGGCAGCGAATTTAAGGATTCGGTTGTTGCAGAAATTACCCGTTATTATAACACCGAACCCATTTTTATACAGGTCATCGATATTTCTTCATTGGGGAATGCCGATACGGATGCTTTTGATGCTATTCTCCTGCTTCATACCTGGGAATATGGAAAGCCCCCAGAGGCTGTACAGTCGTTCATGGACAAAAATCAAGTCTTGAAGAGCAAATTGGTCGTGTTGACCACTTCGGGTGAGGGTACGGAGAAAATGGAAGGTATAGACGCGATTACAGGCGAGTCTATCATAAGTAATGTAACGCTTTTTGTGGACAAGGTTGTTACCAAACTCAATCCTCTATTAGAAGTACGAAACTGAGATGCTGACTTTCAAAAACTATAATATCGCCGATTGGTTTTCGTTTTACCGTATTGCGGCAGTACCGGTATTGCTGGCTTTACTGCTGTTGGAAGAACGGTATGTGTTTACTTGGTTTCTACTTGTAAGTTATAGTACCGATGCCATAGATGGATTTTTGGCGCGAAAGCTTAAAATTACCAGCGCTAGGGGTTCACAACTCGACTCCATGGGCGACCAGCTCACTTTTGTTATGGGCCTGATTGGACTTTGGACTTTTGAAAATGAATTTATTCGCGACAATCTTTTGCTGATAGCCATTGCCTTTACGCCCTATCTGTTACAGATGGCGATTGCTTTTCATAAATATGGCAAAACTACCGCTTTTCATACGTATTTGGCCAAAACTTCTGCTGTGTTACAAGGTGTTTTTATATTATGGACGTTGTTTTTTGGTTCGATAAACTGGTTGTTTTTTACAATGATCGTTATCGGAATTTTGGAGACTATAGAGGAAATTACCTTAATTTTTATGTACGATGAATGGGTGGCCGATGTTAAGGGAATTTTTTGGGCTTTGCGCGATAAACGTAGAACCAAAATGTAAAAGAAAAAATAGTTCATCTTTTAGTCTTAAAATACGTAAGTTAAAATGACTTTAAAAATGATGCTATGGTATTAATTGTTTCAGGTCTACCAGGTTCCGGAAAAAGCTTTTTTGCTGAGCGGCTTACAAATATTCTTGATGCCGATTATGTCAATAGTGACCGTTTGCGAAAAGAATTATTCCCAACGCGTACGTACTCTGATCATGAAAAAGAGATGGTTTATCAGGCCATGCTCAAAAGGATGGCAGCGGCTCTCAAAAATGGTAGAAATTTGGTTTTGGACGCAACCTTTCATAAAAAGAGTACAAGGGAATTGTTTAAAGAGAATACCAAAGAGAACATCCGTTTTATCGAAGTGTGGGCAGATGAACCGATTATAAAAAAACGCCTGAAAAAAAGCAGACCATATAGTGAGGCCGATTACAAGATACATCAATTGATCAAGCAGGAATGGGAACCTATGGAAGAAGATCATTTACGACTCAAGTCTACGAACGACAATATCGATGCCATGCTTCAAAAGGCTGTAATATATCTGAAAGATGACACCAAAGGAAATAGATAAACTAGTTTTTAAGGGAACATTCCCAGAGCAAACCAAAGCCCGTAAACTTATCCATACCCATATCTCTTGGGTTATCCTCTGTGACCTTTTTGCGTACAAGATTAAAAAGCCAATCAACTATTCTTTTCTTGATTTTTCGACCTTGGAACTGCGTAAATATTTCTGTGAACGGGAATTGGAACTGAATCAACGTTTTTCAAAAGATATATACCTCGAAGTCCTACCGATTCACGAATTGCAAGGGTATTTTATCATTGGTGGTGCTAAAGGAACACTAACCGACTACACCCTTAAAATGCGCAGACTTGACTCCGAAAAGCAAATGGATGTGCTGATATCGAAGAACAAAGTAAGCGAAACGGACATCAAAAAGTTGGCGGAACGCATTGGTGATTTTCATAAGACAGCTACGATTATTAGCGAAAAAGATATACTAGGCATAAAGGAAAAATTCAACGACTTGGGTTTGGAAAAACAATTTCTATCCAAAAATCTTGGTTCGGAATACAGCAAACGTATCGACGATGCGATAGCGACTTCAAACACGTTTCTACAAAAAAGTAAAAAACTGCTACAAGAAAGATTACAAGAAGGTTTTTTCAGGGATTGCCACGGCGACCTGCATACCCGAAATATCTTTCTTCTACCAGAACCCCAACCCTTTGATTGCATAGAATTCCATGACGATTATCGCTATATAGATGTGTTGAACGAGGTCGCTTTTCTCTGCATGGATTTGGATGTGCTGGGCAAAAAAGACTTATCCGATGTATGTATTTCACATTATAACCTTCAATTTCCAACCATGCGAACACCGGAAGAGCATCAGCTTTTTGTCTATTACAAAAGCTATCGGGCCAACGTGCGGGCAAAGGTCAACAGCCTTCGAGCGAAGAGTGCTACAAAGCATTCTGATAGAATAAAAGCACTTTCCGAGGTAAAAAAATATTTAAGGTTGATGGATGTTTACCTAAACTTGCTTAATGCCAAATAGTACGATCTCTAGTTTTTATTGTACTTCCTTTGTAATTACGTGAAAAAGCGGTTACCATCAAGACTTGATTTAAGTCATTTTAAAATCGAGTAAATCTGATTATTATGGAAAATAATATGAGAACTGCATTTCAGTTTATCCTAATCATCCACGGCCTAATCCATTTGATGGGGTTTGTCAAAGCTTTTGATTTGGTGGAAATGGTTCAGTTTACAAAGGAAAATTCAAAACCGAAAGGGTTACTTTTTTAATGCCCTGTGCCTACTTGCTCCTGCGGCATTAATCGATGACCGGATTATTTGGGAAACAATAGGCCACCGTTCTGTAAAAGCATACTATACCAGCAACAGCACAAGCATATCCGTTGTTCTTTGTTTTAACGAAAAGGGGGCCAGTTGGTCAATTTTATTTCCGAAGACCGCATATCGGTGAATGAAATGAAGAACCATCCTTTTTCCAGGTCTGAAAGCAACTATCGAGATGTGAACGGCTATAATCTACCAACCTATGGTGGGGCAGTTTGGCACGATCCAAATGGGGAGTAGGTGTATGGGAAGTTTACTATACAAAGTGTCAAGTATACTGTATCATTTTAGTTTGACAGTTGTTCACCCTTAGTATTACGATGAATGAGGAATCCCATAAAACGCCAAAAAAGCCATCAAACACAGGTGTCTCATAGCAGCTGGAACATAAAAGAACTGCTATTTCAGAACTATAAAAAATTTTCTGACTAAAATTTTTTACTGAACTGATGATTATCATATGAAAAGCTTTCGGTAAGAAGTAATTTTCCGTCGAAACCGATAAAGAAACAGTATAATGTTGGGTGAACGTAATACTTCCGAAGAACTGCTTAAGGCTTTTCACGATGATGCCAAATGGTGGAAATTAACTATTGTCTATATCGAAAATGAAATAGAATTCATTGATCGACTGTTGAGTGCCCAAATATATAAGGAGAATACACCCAATCTTTTTGAGCATTTACAACAGTTCAAACATACGATAGGTACCAAAAAAAGAGAGACAATGAACCTAAAAAAGGAGTTGTTTGAATATGAGAGCACGTTGCGCGGCATTTTGGAATGTCAAGATATTTCTTGCGACACCTATTATTTAGAAAACCATAAAGCGTTAAAGGAACGTTTTGAGGAATTCAATATTGGTTTTAGAGATTATAAAACAAAACTCCATAATTATCTCGGAGCTATCCTTCTTACAAAATAGTAGCGCATTGAGTGCACACTAACTTAAAACATAAATGAATATGTCAATCTTAAAAGCGTATGAATCAGGTGCCCATGAAAGTAATATTTCACACTTTGCGGCTATTGTTAAACTGGCTAGTGTTGATGGTTCTATCAATGAACAAGAAAAGACTATTTTAAAACGATTGGCCTTTAAGCTGGATGTTTCGGACGAGGAGGTTAAACTGATATTGAAAAATCCTGAAAAATATCCTTTGATTCCACCCTATACTTTAGAAGAGCGCAAGGAACGATTAGAAGACCTGTTCAGCGTTATTTATGCCGATCACAAAATTGATTCCGAAGAACGAAAATTGATTGATAAATATGCTATCGGTCTTGGTTTTACAAATGAAAGGGCAAAAGAGGAAATTGAAAAATGTATGATACAGTTCGGAGGAAAAGTTTAGTTGAAGAATTGAAAAGAGCTATAAAGAATAGCTACTTAATCAATCCGATTAAATACCGATCTAACCAAAAGGACCGTAAAGTACTTATAAAGGTAAACTATGCAAAAATATAGCCTAAATCTAGCCAACATTTTTTATTTAATCTTTATCGTAATTGCAATAATCTACCTTCTTATTGTGGGTAAGGTTGTTATTGCTCCATTGGTTTTCGGTTTTTTTTTGCCTTGATGTTAAAGCCGATCGCGGCTTTTTTTGAAAAAAGGGTGGGTAGCCGCATCTTATCAATTTTCATTGCCTATATCGTAGCGGTCATTCCTTTGTCCGCAGTGCTATTTTTCTTTTTCAATCAATCACGTATTCTGTTCAATGACTTCCCATCGACGCGAAATCGATTAAACGAGGTTTTGGTATCGATTTTTGACTGGTCGGATAAAAAATTCAACCTTGAAGACCAATCCACTGCCCAATGGATTTCCGATAATATTATTGCAGCATCGGAAGTACCCATCGATTTGATACAGGAAAGTCTTCAATCTACCGGCTACGTGTTGGCAAATGCGGGCTTAGTAATCGTTATAACCTATTTTATGTTGTTGTACCGAACCTCCTTTAAAAACTTTTTTCTTGCTCAACTACCTTCTCAAAGTCGCAGCAGGGTAGTGCGGGTTCTGGATGAAATTCAGACCTTGGCAAAACGTTATATGATCGGTCAGGGATTGGTCATCGTTATTCTTGGACTTTTGATAGGCTCAGGTCTGTGGTTGATCGGGGTTCCTTATCCCTTCTTTTGGGGATTTTTAGCCGGTTTTTTGGAAATCATCCCTTATGTAGGTACTTCCATCGGGGGAATTCTACCCTTTTTTTATATGTTGATGGTATCCGATACGTTGTGGCAGCCCGTGGCGGTCGTGATTTTATATTTTATAGTACAGCAAATCGAGGGAAATATTATTTCGCCCAACATTATGGGGCCAAGCATTAAGATCAACCCCATGTTCATTATCTTAGGGCTTTTTATCGGGGGTGTTTTATGGGGAATTTCTGGAATGATTCTCGCCTTACCTATCCTGGCCGTCTCCAAAGAAATATTTAGAAGTTTTGATGCCACCGAACCCTTGAGCTATCTCATGGAAAACGGACTTTCTCGAAAAAAGGATATTTTCTTGGAACGGTTTGACAAGGAAAAGAACCGTTTGTTTCATTTGTTTTTTGAAGAGCGTCAAAAGTAACCTACAGCTTTTTCAGCCAAGCTATCGCCTCGGAACGTTCGTCGGTTTCAAAGCCTTCAACTTTAAGTTTTGGTATCACTTTTCCCACTGCTTCTGCGGTTTCTTCAACCCATTCCTTATCGCTGATAACGGCCATTGCCTTAATAGAACCTATATAGTTGAAACTCATTTTTAAATCTTCCCACATGGCTCCGGCAGTAGGCCATTTGAACTCTTCAATGTCTATAAGCAACTTTATCTTGCCATGTTTTGCCTTGTGTTGTTCCATTAAGGGATTAAGCCTATCATAATCTGCTTTTGTAACTTTTCCTGACACTAAGATTCCTAAAATACTTTCGGGAAGTTCCCTGATAATTGTAAACATGATTTTAGTTTTTAAGTTATATGATGAATTTTAAATCGTTTTACCTTAGTCGGGTTGCTGTTTTCGCATCTCTTTCTTCTCTTGCCTTTCTAATTTCCTAAAATACCCTCTAGTCAAAAAATTATGCTTTAAGGCCTCCATATTCTCATTGAAACGTTCTACACCTTGATCTACGTTTTTCATGGTATGCTGTAGTTGGTTTACCAAAAGTGTATCGGTGGTCAGATAGCTAACGGCACCCTTTCCATCTTTGATATCGCCAACGACCATGTTGAGGTCTTTAGTCATTTTTTCGAGTTCTAGGGATGAGGTTTCGAGATATGAAATAATATTACCCATCTTTTTCCCTGAAATAGAATCGGACAAAAGTACGCCTGCAACACTTTCTTCGGCATCGAATTGCTGTACTATTTTATTTAGTTCACTAACAGTCTTATTGGCCTCACTACTCATAAATTTAAGGTTGCTCAGGGTCTGTTTTAAGTCGTTTCCCATGACGGTATCATTCAACAATCGCCCTAAAGTTCCCCTACCTCTGTTGATCGATGCCGTTACTTTCAAAAGGTCTTCTGTAAGTAGGGCTGCATTTTCATTGGTTACGCTCAAGGTATTGAGCATGTCTGCAGTAGCAATTTTACTTAAGGACGGAATTTCGTCGTTTTCGGTTACTAAGGGCGCATCGCCATCGCCGGGAACGATGTTGATGACCATACTACCCACCAACCCGTCGGAACCTATGGCGGCAATTGCGTTCTTTTTTATATGCGTCATCATGTTCTGTTGAATTTGCATGAAAACTCGGATAGCGGTATCGTTTTCCATTTCTATTCCCTTCACCGTTCCGATATTGATGCCCGAATAGCGAACGTTATTGCCTTTTTGCAGTCCGCTAACATTTTTAAATACTGCATTAATGCCAAACGTATCGCCGAACAGATTTTCTTGGTTGCCAATTTGGTAGGCACCAAAGAGTAATAATACCGTTCCTAAGAGTACAAAAATACCCAGTCGTATTTTTTCAGATGTTGTCTTGTTCATAATTTACTTTTTAAAAAACGCCTCTACTTTTGGATCGTTCGATTTTACCAGTTCTTCATAAGTACCTTCCGCATAATTGATGCCGTCGACCAGCAAGATCATGCGCTCCGAAATAACGCGGGCACAATCCATATCGTGTGTAATTATGAGCGAGGAGGTATCGTATTTCTTTTGAATGTTGCGCATGAGTTCAATTATTTCTTTGGAGGTAATAGGATCCAATCCACTGGTCGGTTCGTCGTAAAGAATAATTTTGGGACGTAATATTAAGGTACGTGCCAAGGCTATCCGCCGTTTCATTCCTCCGGAAAGTTCTTCGGGCATCAAATCCATCGTATGGGCGAGGCCCACACTTTCGAGTGCCTCTAAAACTAGTGGTTTGGTATCGGTGACATTACCCAATTTTTCCTTATGTCTACGCATGGGGAATTCCAGATTTTCCCTTACGGTCATGGAATCGTACAAGGCGCTTCCCTGAAACAGAAAGCCGATATCGGAACGGAGGATGTCCAAGGTTTCGCGGTCTAGGGTTTTTATTTCTTTTCCCATTACGGAAATATAGCCGCTATCGGCTTGCATCAATCCTACGAGACATTTTATCATGACCGATTTTCCAGAACCAGATTTGCCCATGACCACCAAATTTTCCCCTTTATGGAGTGTCATGTTAAATCCGTTTAATACGGTGTTGTCCCCAAAACTTTTATACAGATCTTTGATTTCTAATATAACCTGTTTGGAGTCGGTTTGTTTTTCGTTTATCGATATGCTATTTTCTGTTTCCATCATAAATCATAAAAAATATCTGAGATAAAGACCGCCACAAAATCGATAACGAAGAGCAGCATCGACGCAAAAACAACTGCCGTATTCGCTGCGACACCTACGCCTGCGGTTCCTTTTTTACTGTAATAGCCTTTAAAACATCCTACGAGGCCTATGGCAAAACCGAAGAAAAAGGACTTGATGGTAGCGGGCACCAAATCGCCATACGATAAGGCTTTGAAAACGGTGCTGAAATAGAGCTGAAAAGAAACCCCGCCCTTATAGTATTCTACCAACGCCGAGCCATAAAGGGCTATAGCATCGCCTAAAATAACCAAAAGGGGCAGCATTAAAGTAGTCGCTATAATCCTTGTTACCACTAGATATTTAAACGGATTAGTGCCGGAAACTTCCATGGCGTCTATTTGTTCCGTAACCCGCATGGAGCCAAGTTCCGCCCCTATGCCAGAGGCGATGCGGCCAGCACATACCAAGGCCGTAATTACAGGGCCAAGTTCACGAACTATAGAAATACCTACCATATTGGGCATCATGGATACGGCCCCAAACTGAATCATGGTCGGCCTAGACTGCAGATCTATAACCAGCCCGATGATAAATCCGGTTACCAGTACCAATATTAAGGAACGGTTGCCCATTTGATAGCATTGCCGTAAGAGTTCCTTAAACTCAAAAGGAGGTTTGACAGCCTCTTTAAAAAATCGGCCTGCAAAATAAGCGAGTTCCCCGATTTCGGTAAGGAATCGCAGTAATCTTTTTGGTGCTTTAAGAACGTTTGCCATACATCGTTTTTTGGAATAGCTCCAGTTCCAAAATTAGAGATTGATGAACCAAATAAAAATGACGTGGGTCATCTTAAATAGCGATTCTTGTTTTTTAGGTATACTGACTTATATCATTTTGGAATATGCTCTGGCTACTTAATTTTGTGGTTCAAATGAACAAACTATGAAAACCACATTTGAACTTGGGAGGGGAATTTCGGGCAAAGACAAAAAATCGATTTTAGAAAACCTGAACATGCAGGAAACAATTTGGAACGTCCTGGTAGATGAAGAGTTGGCAAGGGTTTCTTTTGAGTACATGACTTGGGCCGATTTGAAAATCGCAAGACGTGAACTGCATGAACTAGGTTATCAGATAATTAACGATACCCATCGGTTCGATGCCTAAAACCTTTTATAAAGTGATGAACATTCGATTGAAAACCTTGCTCGTCCTAGTACCATTATTATTGGCCGCTTTGTTTAAAGGTTACATGCGTGATACATACCAAAGTGATACAATGCAATTTTATGAAGCAGTTGAAAACAGGTCTGGCGAGCTTGAGTTTCCGAAAAGGATTGCTGTTCAGGATACCGTTCGGTTACAGCGTTATTTTAACTATATAGATTCGCTCGTTGTTGCGTATGATTCATTGACTAACTATACCCTTTCCGAGCATCTGTTGGTACGCGCGAACCCTTGGGTCATTACTACCTTGGAAAATACGGACTATTACCGAATGATGGAACGGGATTCGTTTGTGTATGATCAAAAAAAGCAAATTGTTTTGAGACCTATGGACTCACTTCTGATTCCCGATTCGTTGGCCGCTGACCTTATGATGAATAGGATAGAACGCACGCATATCGATGTTAATATTCCCGAATTTAAGCTACGGGTCTATGAGGATGCTACTTTGTTGTACACTTTTCCCGTTAGGGTAGGACAAAACCGAAAACGCTATTTAAAAATGGGCGATCGGATGACAGACCTTAGAACAAAAATCGGAAAAGGCGAAATCGTGAATTATAGTCGCAATCCTGTTTTTTACAATCCTGTGGACGGGAAACGTTTTTATCTGACCAAAAGGGATGATAAAAGAACCACCTTGATGCCGCAGGTCCCTTGGATAGAAACGGAAATTAACGGAATAAGAAACGGTCAGTTGATACATCCGACTACCAATCCTAAATCGTTAGGAAAAGCGTATTCCAACGGATGTATAGGAACTTCGGAAGCAGATGCCTGGGTCATTTATTACCATGCACCTGTTGGTACAAAAGTAAATATCCGGTATGATTTAAATGTCAAGGATTCATTGGGAAACGAAACGATTTTAAAGGATATCTATAAAAATAGCTACTTGAAAATTGATGAAATAAAAGGACAATAAATAATTAGATTATGGATAAACGTAAATTTTTAAAACAGTCTGTATTGGCATCGGCAGGGGTAACCGTGGCCCCTTCGTTTTTGCTATCGGCCTGTAAAACTGAACCTAAAAAAGAAGAAATTATGAAAACAGAAGCGCTTGTTACAAGTATTTTTACATTGCCAGAGATTCCTTATGGGTACGATGCCTTTCCCGATGTCATTGATGCCAAAACCATGGAAATACATCATACCAAACATCATCAAGGTTACACCGATAAACTCAATGCTGCCTTGAAAGAAAACACTATTTCAGGAAAAACTATCGAAGAAATTCTACGTTCGGAAAACCTTCCGATGGCTATACGTAATAATGGTGGAGGGTATTATAACCACAGTCTTTATTGGGAAATCTTGACACCTGGAGGTGTAATGAGCGATACTTTTAAGGCCAAGATTATTGAAGACTTTGGTTCACAAGAAGCGTTTATGAAAGAATTGTCGGATGCCGGATTGAAACGTTTTGGCTCGGGCTGGGCATGGGTCGTTCAGGATAACGATAAAAAGCTACATATTCTTTCGACCCCTAATCAGGATAATCCACTCATGAACGTAGCGGAGATGCAAGGTACCCCAATTTTGGGTATTGACGTTTGGGAACATGCGTATTACCTTAAATATCAGAATAAAAGAGGGGAGTATCTGAACAATATTTTGAAAAATATCAATTGGGGAAAAGTGGAGGCAAAGATGCTATAGGATTTAGGTAAAATGTGTAATAGGGTTTTTATGAATTCATAATTTAGCTATTCCCTTACATGCTGTGCAAGTTGCACAAATCTTTTAAATACGGACATCCCTAGCCTGTCTGAACTTTCTAGCTAAGCCATCATCGTAGAATCCCTAATAATTAAACTAGTTTTTATCTCTACGGTTTTGGTCATTACTTCATCCCTAGGGTTTTGCATTTCTTCAATGAGATATCTCACGGCAGTTCTACCTATGAGCTCTCCTGGTTGGTCAACAGTGGTAAGAGAGGGCTGAACAATGGTGGAGTTAATAGAATTACTAAACCCTACAACAGCAATTTCTTCAGGAATTTTCACATTAAACTTATGAAGTGCCTTTATAGCACCGATAGCAGCATTATCAGTAATGGCGAAAATGGCATCGGGGCGTTTCTTCTTACTTAGAAGAATGTTCGTCAAGCGTTGACCATTTGCTATTGAAATTTCTTCTGTACTTAATACTAACTTCTCGCGTATAGGCAATCCGTATTGATTCAAGGCTTTCAAATAGCCTGCATATCGCTTTTCTGAGTTATAAGAATTCTCTGTTTCCTTGATGATAGCAATGCGTTGTTTTCCCAGTTCTAACAAATGTTCGATTGCATTGAAGGCGGCTTCTTCTTCGTTGATTACGATTTGGGTACAAGGAATTTTACTAGAAACTTTATCGAACAATAGCAAAGGTATACGGGTTAATACTTCCAATACATCTTCTATCCTTTCTGTCTTTCGAGCTAAAGACATTAAAATACCATCTACACCGAATTGTATCATAGTATTCAACATTTCTACTTGTTTGGATTCACTATTGTTCGACTCGGAAATAAGAACGCGATAGCCACAGATTTCGGCTTCCTCTAAAATACCTTTTAAAATAGTAGAAGTGAACATGTGTGAAATGTTAGGAACAATAACACCTAGTATATGTGTTTCCTGAGAGCGGAAACCCCTGGCGAATAGATTTGGCACATAATGCAGCTCTTTTGCTAATGTATTTACGCTATCCTTAGTTTTGGAACTTATATCTGGATGGTCGTTTAAGGCTCTTGAAACAGTAGAAATAGATAAGTTCAACTTTTTTGCAAGCGCTTTTAAAGTAATATTTCTTTTTTTATTCATTGAAATAATGCTGTTGGTGAAATAATAGTAATCAATAAAGCGAATCGCAAAGCTTTTCGCAAACGTTTGCATAAGTTTTTGATATTATTTTTGTTCGATGAATGTACTATTCCAATATTTTTACCCTATCAATTATCGATTTGATAAAGAAATTAACTTAACTCGACATTTAAAGTACCACCAAACAAATGTCCTTTTATCCTTAGGTTATGAATAAGAAATTATTAGATGACGCCAAACAAATTTTAGACACTAACTTTCAAAACGGAGGTTTTACTATACCTAGCAAAGGACTTTACCCATTTCAATGGAAATGGGATTCTGGATTTATCGCAATAGGTTTTGCGCATTATGACATGGTTAAAGCAAAAACGGAAATAAAAACATTGCTGGATGCGCAGTGGGAAAATGGTTTTATACCGCATATCGTTTTTCATACAGATGATGATTCTTATTTTCCAGGTCCCGATTTTCATCGCTCTGACCTGCATCCACTTTCTTCTAAGAAATATAAGTCTACAGGAATGACACAACCACCCATTACGGGGTTTGTGCTTCAGGAAATGTATCGTATTGCTGACGATAAAGAAATTATGTTAACGTTTATCAAAGAGCAAATTGATAAAGTTTATAAAAATCACCAATACTTCTATGACAATAGGGACCCACAAGATGAGGGTCTAGTTTATATTTATCATAATTGGGAATCGGGTACGGATAACTCTCCCGTTTGGGACGATATTTGGAAGATGATGAATCCGCCGGAATATACATTTGAACGAAAAGACACCACCCACGTGGATGCTGCCCAACGACCTTCTAAAAGAGAATACGACCATTATTTATATATTATAGACATTGCGAAAGAACAACACTATGATGATGCTAAAATTGCAGAATTGTCGCCTTTTTTAGTGCAAGACCCCTTGTTTAACGCAATGTTAATTAAATCAAACCAAGCATTGATTAATCTTTTGGAGCTTATAGGAGACAACGAGTCTAAAATTGATACCTTAAAAAAATGGCAACGAAAGAGTATTGAATCATTTAATAGCAAATTGTTCGATACTGATTTAGGGGCTTATGTTCACTATGATTTGCGTAATGAAAAGGCTATTAGACATATTTCGTCGTCATCGTTTTCGCCTTTGTTCGCAAATATTCCCGACCAGGAAAGAGCTAAAGTATTGGTTGAAACCATGATGAATAAATTTGGGGGAGATGATAAATATCTGTGCGCATCCTTTGATCCTGAAAATGACAGATTCAACCCTAGAAAATATTGGCGTGGACCTGTTTGGATCAATTTGAATTGGATGCTTTACTACGGACTTAAAAATTATAATTTTAACGAAGTAGCAGAGCGCGTAAAGAAAGACTCCATTGAATTGATTGAAAGAGATGGCTTTTTTGAATACTTTGATTGTAGAAAAGATACTGGTGAAGCAGATAGAAAAGGATATGGCGGAAATAACTTTTCGTGGTCTGCAGCGCTTATAATTGACCTGCTCAAAAATTAGTTAGGTCAGATACCAAAACAATCACTTTGATCCTAAATTAAAGGAACTGACTTAATACATGCTATTTAAATACGCATCTAAAAGAACTATTGGTTTACAAGGATAGGACCGAACTAACTATAAAAAGTACCACATGAATTATTTAGACTATATCATCATTGTCGTTTACATGGCAGGCTTTTTGGGACTGGGCTTCATGTTTAAGGAAAATAATACGGGTAGTGATTATTTTTTAGGCGGCAGAAGTATGGGCTGGTTTCCATTAAGTATGTCAACGATGGCGACGCAGTTATCCGCAATTAGTTTTATATCAGCTCCCGCCTTTGTGGGACTAAAACCGGGTGGTGGTTTACAATGGCTAACGTTCGAATTTGGCGTACCAATAGCCATGGCTTTTTTATTGATTGCGATAATTCCTACCTTATATAAGTCCGGTATCGTTAGCGTATATGAATACCTTGAGCAACGATTCGATGCTTCTTCGAGATTACTGATAAGTTTTGTTTTTCAAATAAGCCGATCGGTAGCAACAGGGGTTATGGTATATACTATGGCCTTAATTTTACAAGCCACTGTTGGTATAGATTTTTGGATTTCTATCTTACTTATAGGTATTATTACCCTGATCTACTCGTTTCAAGGGGGTATGAAAGCTGTTATTTGGGGTGATGTAATTCAAATGGTGATTTTATTTTTAGGGATAATTATCTGCCTCTTTTATGGTATTAGCGCCTTAGGCGGATTCGAAAATTTCCTTACCCATGTAGACCAGGATCGACTGACTGCAGTCGATTTTAGTAAATGGGGATTCAATAATGCAGACGGAAATGACGAGTTTGGTTTTTGGCCCATGGTCATCGGTGGTTTCTTCTTATATACTTCCTACTACGGTACAGACCAGACCCAATCGCAAAGATTGCTTTCTGCAGATGGTATGCCGACCATCAAAAAACTACTCTTGGCGAACGGGCTTTTTAGATTTCCCCTAACACTTACCTATTGTATTATGGGTCTTGTTTTGGGAACACTTCTTATTCAGGATACAGGATTTCAAGACATGATGGAGTCCGTTTATCAAGCCAATATAGGTTCGCTAGAAGGTAAAAAAGCAGATTTAATGGTTCCGGTTTTCATTATTAATTATTTGCCGAATGGTATTATTGGTATTTTAATTGTGGCCATCATGTCGGCAGCTATGTCCACTTTAAGTTCAACGGTAAACTCACTTTCAGCAGTTACTATGGAAGATTTTGTAAAACGATACAAACCCAACCTAAGTGATGCAAAATACGTGATGAACTCTCGTTTGATATCACTTTTCTGGGGTTTGGTCTGTTTAGGCCTGGCATTCTTTGCAGGTAATATAGAGGGCACGGTAATAGAGGTCATCAATAAGGTAAGCTCGGTTTTTTACGGACCTATCCTAGCTGCTTTTGTTTTGGCGATCCTCACTAAAAAAACCCATGCTTTAGGTGCAAACATCGGTATAGTTGTAGGTGTACTGTTTAATATGTACCTATGGTTATATGTCCCTGAAATATTTTGGTTTTGGTGGAATGCCATAGGCTGTTTGGTAACGATAGCTGTAGCAGTGGTAGTTAGTTATGTCGTTAAGCGAAAAGTAAATGAAGGTTTAGAGGTCGTATATTATGCAGGTAAAAAAGAAGTTTTTATCCTTGTAAGCTTTTTTATCCTAATGATTACCGTAAGTATTCTAATGCCCAACTTCTTTAGTTAAATCAACAGTAGTATGAATTTTGTATTAGCTCCCGATAAGTTTAAAGGTTCATTAACAGGTCTTGAATTTTGCGATGCTGTAGCGGAAGGGATTAGATCGGTTATGCCTAATGCAGACATTGTTAAACTTCCTTTGGCCGATGGTGGAGACGGAACAATTGAAGTGGTAAATTATTACTTAAAAGGGGAGATTGTGAATATTGAAGTAAACAATCCTTTCTTTCAACCTATTAGGGCTTCTTACTTATATTCCGAGTCAACAAAAACCGCTTTTATAGAAATGGCCGAAGCTTCTGGAGTGAAGTTGCTAAGTACAAGTGAGTTGGATTGTAAAAACGCCACAACCTTAGGGACTGGTGAAATGATTGTCGATGCAATTGACAAAGGTGCCTTAACTATAATTCTAGGTATTGGCGGCAGCGCTACAAATGACTGTGGAATTGGTATGGCAACCGCTTTGGGCTATAAATTCTTAGATAAGAATGGCCAAATAGTAAAGCCGATCGGAGCTAATTTATCTCGAATAGATAAAATAGATAATAGCCGTGTTCATCAAAGAATAAACGAAGTGGTGTTCAAGGTCGCCTGTGATGTTACCAATCCATTATATGGTAAAAATGGTGCAGCTCATGTTTATGCCGCTCAAAAAGGAGCAACGCAAGAGGATATTGGACTACTTGATCAGGGTTTACAGGATTTTTCTAAAATTATAAACCCTTTTTTCAAAGTAGATGCACAATCAATTGAAGGAGCAGGTGCCGCCGGTGGTATGGGAATAGCAACGAAAGTATTCTTGAATGGTAATTTAGAACCGGGTATCAAGCTTATAAAAAAACTTGCAAATTTTGACGAACGTATCGTTGGGGCCGATTGGGTCATTTCCGGAGAAGGCAAATTAGACATCCAAACACTTTCAGGTAAAACAATTGATGGTATTCTTACTTCCTTGAAGAAATCAAATGGCAAACTTGCTGTCTTTTGTGGAATGATCGAGTTAGAAAAACAGGCCCTTGAAGATATTGGAATTTCTTACGCTGCTTCTGTAATGGATACCGCAGTTGATTTGGAAGATGCGTTACAGAATTCAAAGGACTACCTTAAAAATATAGCGACTACGTTTGCACAAAAAATACTAAGATAAATGGAATTATACCCTTTAAAGTTCAATCCTATATTTTGACTTTTCATTTTGTTTCTTCTTTCCGCTAGGCTGTAAAGAAACACTCCATTCCCAAGTAAAAATTCAGAATTACCTGCGCTAACAACCGATGCTAGCTTTCTACGTTCTTGCATAATGGTTTTAGTAGATTGAAGAAATATGGAAATGCTTATGTATAACGTATTACCAGGAATTAATCACACTCTCGGCTCGAGTATGAAAAGGCTTTGACAGAAATGTTGAAACCTTTTTTTAGTTGAAAGGGGTCTATGTTCAAAGAAAAACCCTAATTCTTAACACTGATCATAACGGCTTCACAACTTTTTAAATCGGAGTTGAGAATAATGTTTTCTGACTTGGTGCCATCTGAAATTTCTACCGAAACGGTATTAGGTGGTGAAGTGCCTAGATTATGGGCGTACAGGAAGAGATCGTTAGATTTGTTAGGATTTAGTTTAATTTTAAATTCGCGTTTATAATAGGTCAAATAATGTTTGGTTACTACGGAGCTACCATTGAGGTAAATAGATACAATGTCACCGTCCTGTCTTCCGTGGTCCCATATTTTTACGCTAATATCTGTACTATTGAATACTAAATCTTTGGTATAGGATATTTTTCTGCCTTCAAATTCTTCTCTGGCTTTTTGGGTTTCTACTGCTATTTCATTTTCTTTTTTCTTTTCTTGTATTGATGTGTTCTTTGCGACTACTGGTTTTTGTTCTGCTTTCTTGGTTTCTTTCTTTCGTTTCTCTCTTTTTCTTTTTGTTGGCGTTTCCATTTCATTTGTCTGTTCCCGCTTTTTCTTACGTTCATCGGAAGCCTTATTTACGATTGTAAATAGTGGACTTATGAATTTTGCAATCTGAAATTTATCTTCTGGGAATAGTTCTATCCCTACCACTTGGTATTGGTCGCCAGAGCCAATATTTTTTGCAAGGATTATATCTTTGGCAATGCCTGAATTTTTAAATGAACCCAGTTCTTGTACGACCATCTCTTCTCTGATGAGAAAGAAGCGGGTCGACTTTTCGGGATCAATATTTTTTACCGACCATTCTAAGCTAACCAAATCCGGTATGGACCATACAGTACCTGTGGTTGGTTGCGTTATTGTTATCTCCGACTTTCCATTTTGGGAAAAACATGTAGATACACCAATGACAAGGAGGCAGAAGTAATGTAGTAATGGGAATTTCATAGGGGATAAATAGGGTTCAAAGACATTTTTGATTTAAGACATATCAATTAACCTATCCTAAATTTAGTTAATGTAAAAATAGTTTAGCACTACTATAACGTTAGTTACGCTCAAATGTTGGATGAAAGGCACCTTATCAAAATTGTTAATTATTTATTTGGAAATAATCCAAAAAATTAGAAATAATCCATAAATTAACTATCCCAAATTTCAGGATAGCAATGCAAAAAACGATAATGTACCAGTCTACGCAAACGGTACGTTCTATTTTCACGGCCACGATATCAATCCCTTCCCAAATACGAACAATAACCTTGGTCTCATTGCCATGGATGCGAATACCGGAAAAGTCGTTTGGTTAAATAATATTTTTGGATATGATTATGCCAATACACCGATTGTAATCGCTCAGAACGGCGTGTTTGGTCCTGTATACTATAGATGATTTTGAGTTGAGTTAGTTGGTTTTTTAATTCCGGTTAAAAATAATAGGCAAGACCAAAGAAGAGGTTGCTTGGACTTAGTTCCAAGCTAAAGTTGTTACCTTTTGAATAGCTTTGAACAGATTTTCCTTCGCCGTATCTATAGCCCAATGATCCAAAAGTTGATTCTATGGCCAAGTTTTTGTGTAAGAAATAGGTAATGCCGGGGCGTATTCCAATAAACAGATTATTTCCGTTCCGGTCATTGGTTTCAGTCCCACCATTTTGTTGGCTTGTACTCCAAGACCTCGCATAACTTGCTTCTCCTTGCAAGTATAACGACAGCTGTTTACCAATACCTTTATAACCACGTATATAAGGGCTTATGCCAACAAATTGGTTTGTGGAGGTAGAACTGCTATTTGGATTGAACCCAGTAGTAGCACTTTCGCCTTTTTGATGGGTGTATTGCACAGCTGCTCCAATGACTACATTATTTTTAATGGCATACCCAAAAGAAGGTGCTAGTGAAAAGGAATGTGAAGAGTTTTCGGAACCGTTTTCTTGTTGATTGAAACTATTCTCGCTGTTGTCAAACCCAAGTGCTACATTTCCCGTAAGGTTCCAGGTTCCCTTTTCAATGATCAGTACTTCCGATGGGTCTTGTGCCGATACAAAAGAGAATGCAAGCAATGCTATAATAGGATAAAATGTTTTCATAGATATTTTTTAGTTTAAAATCTAGCTAATGTAGATTAAAGGAAGATTGAAATTACAGACGAATTATTAAATATTTGCTAACACCAGTAGAGTGTTAAAAATTGGAAAATATCCAATAATATGGAAAATATCCAATAAATTAGCTATCCCAAATTTCAGGATAGCAATGCAAAAAACCATTTTACATATAGATTTGGATACGTTTTATGTGTCCGTTGAGCGGCTTAATAACCGGTATTTACAGAACAAGCCTTTGTTGGTGGGCGGTACTGGAGATCGTGGGGTCGTAGCTGCCTGTAGTTATGAGACACGCGGTTTTGGTGTGCATTCCGGTATGCCTATGAAAATGGCCAAGGAGCTATGCCCCGAGGCTTTTGTAATTCGTGGTAATTCTGGCGAGTATAGCAAGCATTCGGATATGGTTACCGAAATCATAAAGGAGCAGGTGCCGCTTTTTGAAAAATCCAGTATCGATGAGTTTTATGCCGACTTAACCGGGATGGATCGGTTTTTTGGTTCCTATAAGTTTTCGGGCGAGTTACGAAAGCGTATCATCAAGGAAACGGGCTTGCCAATTTCTTTTGGATTATCTGCTAATAAAGTAGTTTCTAAAGTGGCTACGAACGAGGCGAAGCCCAATAATCATTTAAAGGTTGATGAAGGTTTTGAAAAATCATTTTTAGCTCCTTTATCCATTAAGAAAATACCAATGGTAGGAGACAAGACCTACCAAACGCTACGTAATTTAGGATTGCGGCAGGTACGTACGGTACAAGAAATGCCCATAGAGGTAATGCAGCGCGTACTGGGTAAAAACGGTGGTGTTATATGGAAAAGATCCAACGGGATAGACAACACGCCTGTAATTCCCTTTTGCGAACGAAAATCCATATCTACCGAGCGTACGTTTACGAGGGATACCATTGATGTCGTAAAGCTAAAGGGAATCCTTATTGCCATGACCGAGAATTTGGCTTACCAACTACGTAGGGGAGAAAAGTTAACGGCATGTATCAATGTTAAAATCAGATATTCGGATTTCAATACCTACTCCAAACAATTGCGGATTCCGTATACGAGCGCAGACCATATCTTGATACCTAAAATTCTAGACCTGTTCAAAACACTATATAATAGACGTTTATTGGTGCGGCTTATAGGGGTTCGGTTCAGTCATTTGGTGGCAGGTAATTATCAGATAGACTTGTTCGAGGATACCGAGGAAACGCTTAACCTTTATAATGCGATGGATACGATCAGAAAACGTTATGGAGACAAAAGTGTATTAAGGGCAGCTGGTATGGATGCGAAAACGATAGGGAGAATGAACAATCCCTTTGATGGGAGACCGCCGGTGGTGCTCGCGCATAGGAAACAATAGAGAAAAGCCCCCTAGCCCCAAAGAGCAACTAAAAAGATGAAGGGTCAATTGCTTGGTGCACGATGCATGGTGTCTCATGTGAAATGATAGTTTTTTTGAATACGTTTTATTTATTTCTCGATGTGGTTTGCCTCCTTGGGAGGGATTAAGGGAGGTTTCTTTATCCGAATAAAAGAAGCCTGAAACAAAAGAAACTCTAAAACAACATCTATCACCGCACATCTAATATCAAACAGTACAATCAAACCAAAATAAGTCTAATATCTAAAATCAAAGTCTACCATCTATTTAAACTGCCACACATATTACAGCTTACGTTACGGTACTTTTTCGGAGGTGGCGCTGCTGCAATTGGCACAAGAAAATCATGTAACCCAATTGGCGCTTACCGATATCAATTGCACTTCGGCGGGGTTAAATTTTGTGAGAAAGGCACAAGAACTACATATAAAACCTATTCTGGGAATCGATTTTAGAAATGGGGTAGAGCCTTGCTTTGTTGGAATCGCAAAAAATAATAAAGGGTATCTGGAGCTCAACGATTATTTATCGGAACACTTACACCACAAAAAGGATTTTCCTATTAGGCCTCCCAAATTTAAAAATGCCTACGTTATCTATCCTTTCGAAACCGTACTACAGCATGAAATGACACGCTTTTCCAAATACGAATTTATCGGTATTTCCATTGCCGATCTAAGACGGTTGCGTTTTTCTAGATTGATAGCCCTTAGGGATAAATTGGTAGTACAGCAGCCGGTAACTTTTAGGAATAAACGCGACTTTAATGCCCATCGTTTATTACGCGCTATAGATAATAATACCTTATTGAGTAAGCTTTCTGTTACTGAACAGGCAGATCCAGAGGAAAAAATGTTTCCCATTGAAAACCTAGTATCGGCTTTTTCTGATTATACTTTTATATTGGAGAACACGGAGCGCTTTATGAATGCCTGCTCTATTCATTTCGATTTTTCCAAAGGACGAAAACCTCAAAATCTAAAAAATTATTTGGGTAGTCAAGAGGAAGATGAACTCCTATTGGAAAAACTTTGTAAGGAAGGGCTCCCGTATCGGTATCCTGAAGTTGATGATGCGGTGCTCGCAAGATTGGAAAAAGAGTTTGGTCTGATCAAGCAAATGGGCTTTGTTTCCTATTTTTTAATTAATTGGGACATAGTGAGCTATGCCCGTAGTCGTAATTTCTTCTATGTAGGTAGGGGTAGTGGTGCCAATAGTATTGTTGCATATTTATTGCGTATTACGGATGTAGACCCGATGGAGCTGGACCTCTACTTTGAGCGTTTTATGAATTTGTATCGTGCCAATCCGCCAGATTTTGATATCGATTTCTCACATCACGACAGGCCTATCATGACCCAATATATTTTCGAACGTTTTGAGCATGTGGCCCTGTTGGGTACCTATGTTACCTTTAAGTGGCGGGGAATGGTACGCGAACTGGGGAAGGTATTTGGCTTGCCCAAGGATGAGATAGATACATTGTGCGAGGGTAATTTTCAGGACGCTAGATTAGATGGTGTTTCTGCACTTGTAGTTAAGTACACGAAACTCTTGGAGGGTATGCCCAACTACCTAAGTATTCATGCCGGTGGTATTTTGATCAGTGATAAGCCATTGCACTGGTTTTCGGCTACACATGTACCGCCCAAAGGGTATCCGACAACGCAATACGATATGGTCATTGCAGAAGATGTAGGATTGTATAAGTTTGATATTCTAGGGCAACGGGGACTTTCAAAAATTAAGGAGTCGATTACTATTCTGGAACAGACCAGACCGGACGAAATTGCCCAGTGGGATATTCATGACATCAAACGGTTTAAGAACGATTCCAAGATCAATGATTTGATCAAGACTGCACAATGTATGGGTTGTTTTTATGTAGAATCGCCTGCCATGCGCATGCTGCTTAAAAAGTTACAGGTAGATACGTATTTGGGTCTGGTGGCGGCCAGCTCCATTATTCGCCCAGGTGTGGCTAAAAGCGGCATGATGCGGGAATATATTTTACGTCATCGTAATCCCGGTAGGGCAGAAGCACTGGCACATCCCGTAATGCTGAATATTATGCCAGAAACCTATGGGGTTATGGTCTACCAAGAAGACGTGATTAAAGTAGCGCACCATTTTGCCGGACTGGACTTGGGCGAGGCAGATGTACTGCGCCGTGGTATGAGCGGTAAATTTCGTTCGCGGGCAGAATTTCAAAGGGTCGAAGAGAAGTTTATTTCAAACTGTCGTGAGAAGGGTTACGAAGATGCATTAATTTTTGAGATTTGGAATCAAGTGGCCAGTTTTGCAGGCTATGCCTTTGCAAAAGGGCATTCTGCCTCCTATGCCGTAGAGAGTTACCAAACCCTTTTTTTACGGGCTTATTTTCCGTTGGAATATATGGTGGCCGTGCTTAATAATGGGGGTGGATTTTATCGGTCGGAATTTTATATCCATGAGGCGCGCATGTTGGGCGCTACTATTCATGGCCCTTGTATAAATAGAAGTGATGCAAGGAATCGTATTTATGGGAAAGAATTGTATTTAGGTTTTATGTATTTGAAAGAATTGGAAGTTCGTGTGATAGACCGAATCTTAAAAGATAGAATGGTAAGCGGTGCATATCTTTCTTTGGAAGATTTTCTAGATCGGGTACATATATCGATAGAACAGGCAAGTATTCTGATTCGCATCGATGCCTTCGGTTTTACGGGAATCAATAAGCACGAATTGTTATGGAAGGCTCATTTGTTTTTGACCAAGAACGTTAAAATAGACCATCCCAAGCTGTTCCGCCCCAAGCAACAAGATTTTGAAATCCCCAAGTTACACACGACCGATTTGGAAATGGCCTTTACCCAATTGGAACTATTGGGTTTCTGTTTATGCAGTCCGTTTACCTTGTTGGTAACACCCCCAAAAAATAGTACGGGAAGTGCCGATTTGGAACGTTATCTAAACAAACATATAGATATTTACGGCTATATCGTTACCGTTAAAAACACGAAGACCCATAAAGGCAAACGTATGCATTTTGCCACCTTGGTAGATCAGCAAGGCGCTGTTTTTGATACGGTGCTGTTTCCTCCCGTAGCAGCGGTATATCCTTTTCAGGGTAGGGGAATATATCGTTTTTATGGTAAGGTGGTGAGTGAGTTTGGATTTTTAAGTATTGAGGTAGTGAAAATGCAGAAACAGGACTATGTACAAGACCCCAGATATGCCGATATGAAAACGAGCGCCAAGGTTTTTGGGAAATCAAAGAATCCCTTAGCGAATTAAAATAGGCTTACAAACCCGTAGTGCTTTTATCGATTTCATCTTTATGCTTCGCTTTGGGTTGGTTTTCTATCCATAGGAAAAATAATAACCCTATGAAGTATAGCAATATATCAATCACATCCCCTGTATACCGGTCACTAAATTTTGGAAGCAGGAGCTCAAAGTACAGTGCATATAACATGGTAAGCACAAATGAAATTTTTATTGGAATCGTGATGTGTTTATCCTTTTTGATATATCGAACTGCATATTGACATATTTTCAATACAATGGGCATACAAAGTAAGTCGTTCAAATAGTTATTGGCAAACCAGGGCAACGGGATCATAAGTTGTTGTGCCATATAAATGGTAAGGCCCAATACAGAAAAAAAAGGAAGGTAAAAACGTTTAATAACTAACATACCCATACTACGTTAAGTTACGAATAATGAAAATTAGGCTGCAATATAGCTGAACAATAACGCCAAAAAAGAGCCGATTGCAAGAACTATGATCCAAATGCCGTAAAAGAAGCGCGCTATATACTTGATGATTACATTATCGTGGTCCTTTACGTTTTCCAAGAACAGCGTAACCGCGCTTTTCTTTTTTGGGTCGTTACGTTTTTTTATCTTTTGGCTTGCTTTTTCTTTTCGTTCCAGTTCGCGTTTTAAGGTGATATTGACAATGCTGCCACATGCCGGACAATAGTCTTGATTTAAAGACATTTTTCCGCATTTAGGACACCTTCTGTAGGTTTCGCTGGACATTTTTTAATTTATGAACGCAGGATTGCGTGTTAGACCCGTTAGTGTAATTCGTTTATCGCTTAAAAATAGCATTTCGGTAATTATAAGTAACTGTTCTTAATTCTTCTCCTTCTTGTTCTTCAAAGTTACTAATTGCATGGTCTTATTCTAAGCGCTATCCTTAGAAAGTGTAACGGTATTGGATTACTATGTTGGGTTCATGTAATTAAGGTGTTAGTAGAAAACTAGGACTAAGGTTTTTCTGGTCACCTTTTGCCAGAATTAGTTAAAAAAAGGTTTAAGTCCTTATGCCAAGCTCAAACATCTATATCACCATAAAAAAATCACTCTCCTACATTCTTACCTTTGACCTTCTGAATTTCTCAATTTCTTCCGATGTTGTAGGTAGGGGATTGCCTAATAATCTAGACCCTTCTTTGGTGATTAAAAAATCGTCCTCAATCCGGATGCCGCCAAAATCGGAGTATTCCGCTACGAAGTCATAATTGATGAAATCTAGAAACTTGTTTTGACTTTTTCGCAAGGCTACGAGTTCGGGAATCATGTAGATACCAGGCTCTACGGTAAGTACCATTCCTACTTCCAAAGCTTTTCCGAGTCTAAGGGATTTAAAACCAAATTCTGTGCTTTGTTTTAGGTCTTCCGTATAGCCGACATATTCCTCCCCAAGGTTTTCCATATCGTGTATGTCCAGGCCCATCATATGACCTAAGCCACATTGAAAAAAAACGGTATGGGCACCTGCTTTTACCGCTTGGGAAGCAACACCTTTCATCAGGCCAATTTTAATAAGACCTTGCACAATAGATTCGCAAGCGATCAAGTGAACGTCCTTAAATAATTGTCCGGGCCGCAAGGCCGCTACGGAATTTTTATAGGCCTCATAAACGATATCATAGATTTCCTTTTGCTTGGCTGTAAAGGTGGTGTCCACAGGAAAGGTGCGTGTTAAATCCCCACCGTAATTGGAATGGTTTTCCGCACCGCAGTCGCAAAGCATCATGTCGCCGGACTTTAATGTATTTTTTCTATAATGATTATGAAGAATTTGTCCGTTAATAGTCGTAATGGGCGGAAAAGAGGTGCCGTTTCCATGGGAAAGGGCAATCTTGCAAATCTCCCCATACACATCCGATTCGGATATTCCGGCTTCGGCAACTTCCATAGCACGATACTGCATACGTACGGTGGTATTTACAGCCTTTTCAATTTCAATAATCTCGGAACTGGACTTAATGCTACGTAGTTTTACGACCGCTTTGATCAGTTCAATAGATGCCTTTTCCTTAAAATTGAGTGTCTTTGATTGAAAAAGTGAAGCTAGTGCGATTTCATGTTCAGGTCGGTAGGGCTGAATAAAGTGAATTTTACGATGTTTTTCTTTTTCGATATAGCTGCGAAGGACAGCGGAGGCTTGTACGTTTGAAATTCCTACTTCCAAAGCCCGATTTTCCAAGGTCGTTTCCTGACCCATAAACACGATGTCATCAATAGAAAGGTTGTCTCCGAAAATGATTTCGGTACCACTGTCTACATCTATAATCGCGTTCAGATTGGCCTGTGCTAGACCAAAGAAGTACAGGAAGGTGCTATCTTGTCTAAAAGGATACCAGTTATCCCCATAATTAATGCTACTTTCTTGGTTCCCTAGAAAAAGTAACACGCCACTTTTTACTTCTTTTTTAAGGGCTTCCCTTCGTGCAACGTATTCGGATTTTTCAAACATGTAGAATTGGTATTAATCACTATAAAGACAAATAACCTACTTATTATTTATCTGTCGGTAAGTTTTCTTTCCAAAATTTATCCATCGTTTGCCTTAAATGATAGGAGGTGTTCTCTCTTTCGCGAATGGAATGTGAGCGCATAGGGTAGGACATCATTTGGAACATTTTATTGTGTTTGATTAAGCGGTCGGTTAACATTTCAAATGTTTGATAATGAACATTATCATCTGCCGTACCATGAATAATCATAAGATTGCCTTCTAAGTTTTGGGCAAAGTTGATGGGTGATCCGTCATAATACCCTTTTGCATTATCCGATAATAGCCCCATATAGCGTTCTTGGTAGGTGGCGTCGTATAACCTTTGGTCGGATACAAAGGAAACTGCTAGTCCTGTTTTATAGATTTCTGGATATCGGAACATACAGTTTAAGGTCATTTGACCGCCACCGCTCCAACCCCAAATACCTACACGTTCCGAATCTAGAAAATCATAGGTTTTAAGAATTTCTTTAGCTGATTTTGATTGGTCTTCAGAGGCTAGAATTCCAATCTGTCCGTAAATAGATTTTCGCCAATCGCGACCTCTTGGGGTTTTTGTCCCTCTGTTGTCAACACTCATGACCACATAGCCTTGTTGTGCCATATATTGGTCCCATAGACTACCACCGCCCCAATTATCTTGAACGGTAGCCCCTGCAGGTTCGCCATACACAAAGAATAAGAGGGGGTATTTTTTGGAAGCATCAAAATCTTTTGGTTTGATCATCCAAGCGTCCAGGATGGCATCGCCAATATCTACTTTAAGGAATTCCTTGGGATTCAGGTCCAAGGTATCGTACTTTTTCTTTAGTTGTCCGTTGTCCTCTAAGACACGAATTTCTTTATGCGCAGGTAAACTTACCAGGGAAAAGCGAGGTGGGGTAGTAGCATTTTCAAATGTTTGTATGGCCCATTTGGCATCGGAAGAAATTTGATAGCTGTTCTGACCGGAGTTATTGGCCGGCGTAATCCGTTCTGCTTTTCCTTTGCCATCGATACGACTTCTATAAAGATAACGTTGGGTAAAATTATCTGGAGAAGCGATATAGTAGACATAGCCACCTTTTGCATCAATATTGTCAATATTCACGACATCAAATTCTCCTTTGGTAATGGGTGTGATTTCACTGCCATCGCGTGAGACTTTGTATAGATGTAGCCAACCGTCGCGTTCGCTAGACCAAGTAAAGTATTTCTCATTGTCCAACCAGCGAATATCGTCATGAATGTCTAAAAATGCCGCTTCCTTTTCCGTTAATAGGGTATCTATGGTCATGGATTTGGTGTCTCCTACCCAAACAGTGTTCGTGTTTTGTGGACGGTTTAATTGCTGGATCATGACCTCGTTTGAATTAGGGATAAAATCCATTCGTGCCAAGTAATTGTTCCTGGGGTCACCAGGGATGTCGAACCATTTGGTCGTTCCACCGGCTGCGGGAATAACACCGACCTTCACTGAAGATAATGTGGTTCCTACCTTAGGATATGGCATGGGTAGCGGTTTGGAGTAAATGGAGTCGATATTATTAATCATGTAGAAGGTGCCAACCCCTTTGGTGTTGGATTGCCAATAGGCAATATTTTTCCCGTCCGGACTCCAACGAAATCCGTCACGGCAATTTAGTTCTTCCTCATAGACCCAATCAAAGGTACCGTTTATGGTAGCGCCTCCGCCATCTGTCGTGAGTGGAAGGATGCTTTGGTCCGCGAGGGTTTCCACGTAAATATTTAGTTCACTTACGTAGCCTACCTTAGAAGCATCAGGCGAAAATTTTGCGAACATGAGCGTGGTTTGGGGCAAGGATTTCCCCAAACGGTTTAGATTGCCTGTTTTTAGGTCCAGCACCCAATAATCCCCACGGGTATGGTAACGCCATACTTTTCTTGTATTGGTGAATATAAGAAGCTTGCTATTGTCTTCAGACCATTGGTAATCAGCTATTTTTAGCGGTTTTTTTTCATCCGTAGGTATCAATTTCGAAGCAGAAACAATAACACTTCTTTTTCCTGACTTGGCATCATAGGTAACGATATCACTTCCACCTACTTCATCATTTCTTTCTAAGGTGGAGTAGCCTTTATTGTCTTTCATCCACCTAACAGGTCCAAAACCTTGTTGCGCGTAGCTGCCGTTCTTATAGATGTCGTCAAGAGCCAATGCTACCTTTTTTTGTGCGGTACAAAAAAAGCCTATGAGCAGGGCAAAGAACAGGGTCAAATGAACTTCAGTTTTAATCATGGTGAATTTGTTTTTGCATGGATGAATTTAGTAATTTTAAAGCTATTCCTATTATAGTAAAGACCATGAAATCATACCCGAGCATTTTTAACGACGTCATTGGCCCCGTAATGAGAGGGCCATCCAGCTCGCATTGTGCCGCTGCCTTGCGCATTGGAAGAATATGCAGGGATGTAATGGAAGGGGATATTGAAGACGTCTATATTGAGTTTGACCCCAATGGCTCTCTGGCAACCACGCACGAAGGTCAAGGTTCCGATATGGGTCTTTTTGGGGGATTCTTAGGTTGGGATGCTGATGATGAACGCTTAAAGGATTATGAAAAACATATTGCCGATGCTGGGATAAAAATAAAAATCGACATCCATGATATTGGTGCAGATCACCCCAACACGTATAAGATTACCTTGAGAAACCAAAAAGAAACCCATGAGGTTATAGGACTTTCTACAGGTGGGGGAATGATAGAGATCATTGCGATCGACGGGGCATCCCTTTCTATGCTGGGCGGTTTTTTTGTCACCCTACTTTATGTAGCGCCTGATAGCGATGTGTATGACACTATTGTTGATCTAAACCTTGGTGAAGCTGAACAGCACAAGGGGTCTTCTCATTTTATTTTGGTGCGTTCCAATGCAAGTCAGCAAAAGGAGCTGATTAAAATTGCGTCTACCTTTGATTCTATTTTGACTATAAAAGCTATTGCTCCGGTACTTCCCATCAAATCAAGTAAGGATTTAAAAGTTCCATTTATTACGGTCGAAGAAATGTTGGAATACAATATCGATAAAAATTTGAGTCTATGGGAGCTCGCTGTCGAATATGAAAGTACACGCGGAAATATTACACCACAAGAAGTTTTGGATCGTATGGGTGCCATCGTTGATATTATGGCAAATTCGATAGCCGCGGGATTAAGGGGAACAAGCTATGATGACCGAATCCTCGGACCGCAGTCACTGACTTTTAAAAAGAAGTGGGAACAAAAAAAATTAGTACCCGGTGATGTATTGAATAATTGCGTGATGTATACTTCTGCCATGATGGAGGTGAAGAGCTCCATGGGCATCATAGTTGCCGCTCCCACCGCTGGTTCTTGTGGGGCGTTACCCGGTACGCTGATAGGTACGGCACATACCTTGGAGCTTTCCAGGGATGCAATAACAAAAGCGATGCTGGCCGCTGGTCTAATTGGTGTATTTATCACGGAGCATGCTACGTTCTCGGCTGAGGTTGGTGGTTGTATGGGCGAGTGTGGTTCCGCTTCCGGCATGGCAGCTGCAGGTGTCGTAGTGCTTCAGGAAGGTACCTTGGTGCAATCGTTGGCCGCTGCTTCCATGGCCTTGCAGAGTTCTTTGGGCCTTATTTGTGATACCATTGGTGATCGAGTGGAAGCACCTTGTTTAAACAGAAATGTAATGGCGGCTTCTACGGCAATTTCCTGTGCTAATATGGCATTGTCCGATTATGACCAGGTAATTCCCCTCGACGAAGTGATCGAAACGATGAAGCAGGTTGGGGATGCTATTCCCCATACCCTTAGATGTACTGGATTAGGCGGTTTGGCCATTACTAAAACCGGTAAGAAGATAGAAGCAGAGCTCGCAAGGTACAAGGAGAATAAAACCAAAGGAGCATTTAAGTATTGTTAGTAGCTGCAACAGACTAGGTTAAATGGGTAGGCTGGGGTAATTGCGATGCGTATACGGGGTTGACCTGATTTAAATTTCTTTGAATACTTAATTGTTTCGTCAAATATATTACGGTTTATGCGTTTAGATAAATGGATAGTAAGTACGTTCTTCCTTTTGGGAACTATAGCTTTTGGGCAGACAGATTTAAATAAAAAAACGGTTCTAAATACAGATAAAGAACCGTTGGACCCAGCGACCGTACTTTGGTACAGGCAAGCTGCCGAAAAATGGGAAGACGCCCTTCCGGTCGGTAACGGACGTATTGGCGCCATGATCTATGGTAAAACAGGAGATGAGATCATACAGTTCAATGAGGAAACCTATTGGAGTGGAGGTCCATATTCTACAGTAGTGCCCGGTGGTCACAAGCAACTACCAGAGATACAAAGACTCATTTTTAACGGGGAACCTATAAAGGCGCACAAACTTTTTGGACGGTCCTTAATGGGCTATCCCGTAGAGCAAATGAAGTACCAATCCCTTGCTAATTTGCATCTTACCTTTCCAAAAGACAGCGTTCAAAATTATAAGCGGTCTTTGGACTTGAAATCGGGTATTGTAAGGATTACCTATACATCCAAAGGTGTTCGTTTTAAGCGAGAGATTATAGCTTCTGCTGTGGACCAGACGATAGCGATACGTATAACGGCAGATACCCCGGGAAGTATTTCGGTTGATGCGGAACTACGAGGTGTTCGTAATCAGGCACATTCTAATTATGCCACGGATTACTTTCGAATGGACGCACTTGATGACGACCAACTTCGACTTACTGGAAAGTCCGCTGATTATCTTGGTGTAAAGGGTAGATTGCGATATGAAGCTCGAATAAAGGCAATTCCAGAAGGCGGCACGATGCAATTAGACGATCGTACCCAAACTGTTTTGGGTATTAAGAATGCAGATGCGGTTACCCTCTACTTTGTAGCCGCTACCAATTTTGTTACTTATAAGGATGTTAGTGGGGACGAACATGCTAGGGTGGCCGATATGCTTTTGAATTTAGAGGGGCAAAGCTATATAGATGTTGAACGTAAAGCCGTAGTGGATTATAGGAATTATTTTGACCGGGTCTCGCTTACACTTCCTACCACTTCCAATTCCCTGTTGCCAACGGATGAACGTATGAAACAAATACAGACGAGCCCAGATCCGCAATTGGCCTCTTTATGTTATAATTTTGGAAGGTATATTCTTATTTCAACGTCAAGACCGGGAACACAACCCACTAATCTCCAAGGCATATGGAATAAGGATATGAACCCTTCTTGGGATGCTAAGTATACCACCAATATCAATTTAGAGATGAATTATTGGGCGGTACAATCCGCAAATCTTTCAGAACTTGCAGAACCGCTGGTTAAAATGGTAACCGAACTCACGGATCAAGGCGCACAGGTAGCCAAGGAGCACTACGGTGCCAGCGGTTGGGTATTCCATCAGAATACGGATTTATGGCGGGTGGCAGCACCAATGGATGGCCCTACATGGGGTACTTTTACAACAGGTGGTGCTTGGTTAACGACCCATTTGTGGGAACATTACCTATATACGCAAGATACCGAGTTTTTAAAAGAAATATATCCGATATTAAAGGGGTCCGTGGAATTTTTCATGGACTTCCTTGTTGATTTCCCTGGTACGGATTGGCTGGTCACCAATCCATCCAATTCTCCGGAAAACCCTCCCAAAGCAGATGGGTATAGGTATTTTTATGATGAGGTTACAGGAAGCTATTATTTTACCACGATCGTTGCAGGAGCTACTATGGATATGCAAATCCTGAAAGACCTATTCGGTTATTATAAATCGGCAGCTACGGTATTGGATAAAGATCATGATTTTGTGAAACAGGTAACCGAGGCACGGGAACGCTTTCCACCCTCACAGATCGGGCGCGATGGGATGCTACAGGAATGGACGGAAGATTATGAACAAATGGAAGATAAACACCGACATTTTTCACACCTGTATGGCCTTTATCCTGGTAATGTCATTTCTGCAAAGAGAACACCAGAATTTATAGGGCCTGTAAAAAAAGTATTGGAGCAACGCGGAGATGGAGGAACTGGATTTTCCCATGCTTGGAAAATGGCACTTTGGTCCAGATTGGGCGATGGAAATAGGGCTAATAGTATCTTTAAGGGGTATTTAAAAGAACAATGTTACGTCTCCCTATTCGCTAAATGTTATGCCCCATTGCAGGTAGATGGTTCTTTGGGTGTTACCGCAGCCATTACGGAAATGCTTATGCAATCTCACGAGGGATATATAGAACTATTGCCCGCGTTACCTGCGGAATGGGGTCAAGGACAAATGAACGGAGTTCGCGCTAGAGGTGGGTTTGAACTGGACTTTAGCTGGAAAAATGGCGCGCTAAGTTCCTTGCAAGTGATGTCAAAAGCGGGGATGCCCTTTAAAATGAAATCAAAAAATAGGCTCAAGGTTTTTTCAGAGGGGAAACCAATTAAAGTTGTGCGGCGCTCTGGAGACGTTTTTGAATTCAAAACGGTAAAAGGGTCTGTGTATAGTGTGTTGGGGGTATAAGCATTTTTCTTGTCCTCCGTATTAAAGTCCTGTCAAGGAGTCGTTTTTTGAACTCACCGCATGGCTCGCTTTTTAATAAATTTTAAAGTTTGAATAAAGTTGCAGGTATCGTCTACTAGCGAAAGGCAACACATGCTATCCCTTGGTTGAACCAGGAACCAAGAGTGCATTCGATGTGCGAACATCATCTTTCTATAGCTGCTGCTTGTTTCCATTAAAACATAGGGATTCGTAAGTTGACCTACCATGACTAGAACTTGTAAAGCTTAAAAATTATTCAAGTATATCTATGTGTAAAAGTCGAAAAAACGTTGTAGGACATGCGTACAAAGAAAAATGAAAAAAGTCCCTAGATTTCTCAAAGGACTTTTTTTACTTTGCGGTCTGGACGGGACTCGAACCCGCGACCCCCTGCGTGACAGGCAGGTATTCTAACCAACTGAACTACCAGACCGTGGCGTTTAGCGTGTGCAAATATATGTTGTTTATTCAATTGCACAAACATT
>Ga0209948_1000011_pt1 | contig 120867 bp, 92 predicted proteins | sample SalPonR2_C_D2_MG_FD_185709 | JGI IMG/M metagenome (GOLD analysis project Ga0209948, IMG submission 185709) | Salt pond soil microbial communities from South San Francisco under conditions of wetland restoration - Salt Pond MetaG R2_C_D2_MG... ... | reverse complement strand
ACCACTATTATACGAAGGGAGATACTACCTAGCGGCAAATCACGTGCGTTTATTAATGATACTCCCGTAACCTTAGATGTGCTCTCCCGTTTAGGAGATCAGCTGATAGATGTGCATTCGCAGCACGAAACCATGCGACTGACTGAGAACGATTTTCAGTTTAAACTAATCGATGCACTTGCCAACAATAGGACACGACTTTCTGAGTATGCAACTACATTAAAAGCCTATTCTGAAGTACAAAAAGAATTGGAAAATCTAATCGCTTTTCAGCAGAACGCTACAAAAGAACAGGATTATAATACATTTTTATTGACTGAGTTGGAAGCTGCGCCCCTTAAGGAAGGTATTCAGGAGGAATTGGAAACACAGTACGAGCAGTTGAACAATGTGGAGTTGATCAAAGAAGAGCTTTCCAAAGGTGACCAAATTTTTAATGATGATCAAATTGGAATACTTTCTTTACTGTCAGAGGCACGATCGGCTTTGTCTAGGCTGTCGGGTTTTGGAAAGCAATATGCAAGTTTGTTTAAAAGAGTACAGTCCGTTGTCATAGAACTGGAGGATGTAAATACAGAACTTCAGGCTTTTCAGGAAGCGGTTGAATCTGATCCTGCCTTGTTAGAAGAGGTAAATACAAAATTGCAACTACTTTATAATTTACAAAAGAAACATGGGGTTTCAGAAATTTCAGAGTTGATAGCTATCAAAAACCAACTTTCAGATAGTCTTTTTGAAACCGCAAACGTAGACGAAAAAATAGCGGTAAAAACTAAAAAGCGTCAGGAGTTAGAAAAAGCGCTTAAGGAACAAGGTAGCGTACTACACAAAAAAAGAATCGGGGTTATTGCCCAATTAAAAAAACAACTGGAAGAAGACCTTTCCCTTTTGGGAATGCCAAGCGCTTCCTTTCAAATTACATTAAAGCCAACGGACAGCTTTAAAGCCAACGGAATGGACGAACTTTCCTTTTTGTTTACCGCGAACAAAGGTAGTTCCTATGGTTTACTTAAAAAAGTGGCGTCCGGAGGGGAACTTTCCCGTATAATGTTGGTCATCAAAGCAATTCTGGCTAAATATGAAAAATTGCCTACCATTATGTTCGATGAAATCGATACAGGGGTTTCTGGAGAAATTTCGAACCGAATGGCAGATATTATGAAAGACATGAGTGCGGAGATGCAGGTTTTTTCCATTACACATCTTCCGCAAGTGGCCTCAAAAGGACATCACCATTTTAAGGTGTACAAAACAGATGAACAAGGAGGAACGCGTACGAACATGAAAAAACTTGTTCATGACCAGCGCGTAATGGAGATTGCCGAAATGTTAGGAGGTAAGAACTTGTCGGATTCTGCTTTGGCACACGCTAAGGAATTGCTTACCTAATAAACATATTTTAAATATCTTTAAACACTAAAACTAACATAGTAGCATAACATACATGACGTACAACTTATTAAAAGGTAAACGAGGAATCATATTTGGTGCATTGGACGAAAAATCCATTGCTTGGAAAACAGCGATGAGCGTACACGCAGAGGGGGGCACCTTCGTTTTAACAAATGCTCCCATCGCAATGAGAATGGGCCAAATAAACGAGTTGGCAGAAAAAACCGGATCGCAAATTATTCCCGCTGATGCTACCGATGTTGATGATTTGGATAACTTGGTTAGTAAGGCGCAAGAGATTTTAGGAGGTAAATTGGACTTTGTTCTGCATTCCATAGGCATGTCCGTAAACGTTAGGAAAGGTAGGGCCTATACCGATGAAAAATATGATTTTACAAGTAAAGGATGGGATGTTTCCGCACTGTCTTTTCATAAAGTTATGCAGTCCTTATATAAAGCGGATGCCATGAACGAATGGGGCAGTATTGTTGCCCTTACCTATATGGCCGCGCAACGTGTATTTCCGGACTATAACGATATGGCAGACAATAAGGCCTATTTGGAATCCGTAGCCCGTAGTTTTGGATATTTTTTTGGAAAAGAGAAGAAGGTACGTGTGAATACCATTTCCCAATCTCCGACACCTACAACAGCAGGTCAGGGGGTTAAAGGATTTGATGGTTTTATTAGCTATGCGGAGCAAATGTCTCCACTAGGAAATGCTACTGCACAAGATTGCGCTGATTACACCCTTACCTTATTTTCGGATTTAACCCGTAAAGTAACCATGCAAAATCTTTTTCATGACGGAGGTTTTTCTAATACGGGCGTTAGTCAGGAAGTTATAGAAAAATTTTCATAGCGTAATGCAAACGCAACAGCTGACTTTCTCAGGATTTATTGCAGTATTACTAGTTATGCAGAACAAGTATTTTCTTTTGGTATACAAAGGTTTCGATTAATCGATATAAAAGTAAAAATGAAATTATCTTTTTCTTTTATTATCCCAGTTTATAATAGGCCCGAGGAAATAAGGGAGCTTTTAGAAAGCCTTTCCAAACAGGCCTATACAAAGCGCTTTGAAGTGGTTGTCGTCGAGGATGGCTCTACTGTAGCTTCGGATGCCGTTATTTCTAACTATACTAATCTTTTAGATATTTCATATTACCAAAAACCCAATTCGGGTCCTGGTGATTCCAGAAACTACGGAATGCAGTTAGCAAAAGGTAATTATTTTATTGTATTGGATTCAGATTGTATAGTTCCACCCGATTATTTGGTTCAAGCAGAGAAAAGTTTAATGGAGGATTTTGTACACTGCTATGGTGGTCCCGATGCCGCCCACGATTCCTTTTCAGATATTCAAAAGGCAATTAATTATGCGATGACTTCTTTTTGGACAACAGGAGGTATACGAGGTGGAAAGAAATCTATAGATAAATTCCAGCCGAGAAGCTTTAACATGGGGATTTCCAAAGAGGCCTTTGAGACTGTAGGTGGCTATGGGAACATTCATCCTGGAGAGGATCCAGACCTAACCATTCGAATTTGGAATAATGGATATAGGACCAAACTGATACCCGAGGCATTTGTATATCATAAAAGACGTATCGATTGGCATAAGTTCTTTGTACAGGTTAATAAATTTGGAATGGTACGACCTATTTTGAACAAATGGCATCCAGAAACGGCAAAGGCTACCTATTGGTTTCCCTCACTGTTCTGTGTAGGTTTTATCGGTTCGACTTTACTGGCTATTTTAGGGGTTTTTTGGCCAATAGCGTTATTTGCTATCTACTTTTTTATTCTTTTCTTAGACGCTTTAATGAAGACCAAAAGTATAACTATCGCCTTTTTGGCCTTGTTCGCAACAGGGATTCAATTTCTAGGTTATGGTTATGGCTTTCTAAAATCTACCCTGTATATTACATACAATACAAGTAAACCACATGAAATTTTTCCTAACTTATTTTTTAAAACTAATTCTTGATTTTGATTGTAGATCGCATAAGAACCGGATTAAAGAAACGAAAAGTAAAGGTATTCCTGCTTTTTTTGGTTTGTTCTACCCTTGCTTGGCTTATTAATAACCTTTCGCAGTCCTATGTAAGCAATACCAACTTTGTATTGGAATATGTAAATACACCAGAAGAGTTTTTACTCTCTAAAACGCCAAAAAGTGCTATCGATGTTAGGCTTAAAGCTGTAGGATTTCAGTTTGTCGCCTTTGAAATACGAAAACGTAAAGTACAAATAGATCTTTCTAAGGTAAATGTAATTAATGATCGTTATTTTATCTTACCAAAAGTATATCGGAAACAAATAGATAATCAACTGCCAAACAGTATTGAGGTTTTGGAAATGGACAAGGATACGCTGTTTGTTGAGTTCATAAAACTTGTAGTAAAAGAAGTTCCGGTAATTGCAAGAACTAACGTGGATTTGGCTAAAAACTATATGTTAGATGGTCCTATAAGTGTTGAGCCGTCACGAGTTACCATTACAGGACCCAAAAATGAAGTAGACAGCATAACGGCTATTCGTACTTCATTTATAAATATAGAGAATATAACCAATGATTTTACTCAAGAACAAGCTTTGGTACTGCATAGAGGTTTAAAAAAGTCTAAAGTAACTCCTTCAAAAGTAACAATTTCCGGAAGCGTACTTCGCTTTTCCGAGAAGGTTCTTTCAGTGCCTGTACATATGATTAATATACCGGACAGCATAAAGGTGCGAATGTTTCCTAATGAAGTCAAAGTCCTGTGCCAAGGTACAATCGATGCATTAAAGGATATAGACCCTGGAGATTTTAATGTCATTTCGGATTATGAACAAATAGCAACTGCTAACGAAAATAGACTGCCATTACAGATTGAGGCCTTCCCCGAAAGGCTAAGCAAAGCTACATTATTGACAAAGGAAGTAGAATTTATATTGAGAAGGGATTAATGATTGTAGGACTCACAGGAGGCATAGGAAGCGGTAAATCAACAGTTGGAAAACTATTGGAAGAACTAGGCGTACCGGTTTATAATTCCGATATCGAAGCGAAACGCTTAATGAACAAGTCAAAGGTGTTGCGCAAAGATATAGTTGGGCTATTAGGAGAGGAGTCTTATGTAAACGACCAACTCAATAGGCCCTATATTGCTAAAAAGGTTTTTAACGACAAGGCACTATTGGATAAGTTAAACGGTATTGTGCATCCAGCAGTTCGTAAGCATTTTTTGAGATGGGCAAAAAAACAACAGAAGCCATATGTTGTGCAGGAAACTGCCTTATTGTTCGAAAATGGTATGCAGGACTTTTATGATAAAATCGTTTTGGTTACGGCTCCTAAGAATATTCGAATCGAACGGATAATTGCTAGGGACGGCAGCACAAGGCAAGAAATTTTGGAACGTATGGACAATCAGTTAGCTGATAGTATAAAATCACCCTTGTCCGACTATGTGCTGGAGAATATCGAATATGATAAAACCAAGTCAAAAGTCAAAGCACTTAACATCGCCCTGCTTGGATATTGCTAGGAACTTCGTGATTTTAACATTTATGTTAAGCTTAGGTTAAACCCGCCATTTTCCTAGTACTAAATCTGTAATTTTAACATATAATGAATAAGAGGTTATTTGTGCTCTTGGTTATATTGATGAGCTCATCGCTTATCGGACTGATAGTTGTCCAAAGTTTTTGGATAAATAAATCGGTAGAAGACAAGGAAGAGCAATTCTCAAATATGGTTTCCGAAGCACTAAACAGTGTAACCGATAAAATATCTGAACGCGAAACTAAAAATTATTTTGACCGGTATTTACAAACTCGGGATAGTGTTGGGGAATTAGTGGACACGCAGTTTAAAAACTTTTTTTTCATTGATAGGGATGTAAATTCCAACGAGATATTACTATACGAGCATGGTATATTAGAGGAGGATTACAGTATTTCCTCAACGTTCTTTGATAACCCAAGAGGTAGCGATACAATTATTAAAAACTATACCAGTAAGCGAACAACTTCCATTTTTAAGGAGGATTATGACCTAGATGGTAATAGAAGTTTTACATTAACGCCTCAAGAACGATACGAAAAAATTGGTGGACTTTCGGAGTTTGACAAATTGGCGTTGAAAGATCTTTTTAATTCATACGCTAAAAGAGAACCTATACATAAACGAGTTTCTAAACAAGAGATAGAGTTGCTGATGCAGCGGGAATTGGAAAATAGAGGTTTAGAAATTAGCTTTGAGTATGGCGTATATAGTAATGGATTACCTACCAAGGTAAAGTCTAAAAAGTTTAAGTATTCAAAAAGGAATATTTATAAAGCGCACATGTTTACCGATATGGAGGGGAGTTCCAATTTTGACCTTTTGGTCTCTTTTCCCGAAAAAAAGCGTTTTTTGGTCAGTTCTATTCTTGGCATGGCATTATTATCGTTGATGTTCACCTTAATCATTGTTATTGCTTATTCCGGAGCAATCTATCAATTGATAAAACAAAAACAGATATCTGAGATAAAAACGGATTTTATCAATAACATGACGCATGAGTTTAAAACGCCCATTGCGACCATAAATTTGGCTGTTGAGGCCATTAAGAACCCTAAAATTATTGGTGATCATGAGAAGGTAACTAGATACCTTACCATGATTAGGGACGAAAACAAAAGAATGCACGCACAGGTAGAAAATGTGTTGCGAATCTCTAAACTGGAAAAGAACCAGTTGGATATTAGTAAGGATAGGGTAGATGTTCACGACATAATTGCTGATGCAATTACACATGTTGATTTGATTGCTAAAGATAGAGGAGGCTATATTCATACACATTTGGAGGCTGAACGTTCCGAAGTGCTGGCAAATGAAATGCACTTTACAAACGTGATTGTCAACATATTGGATAACGCCATAAAATATTCCGATCAAGCACCAAAAATAGATGTGTATACGGAGAAGGTAAAAAATTATATTATTATTAAGGTACAGGACAATGGTTCCGGGATGAGTAAAGCAGTTCTAAAAAGGGTTTTTGAAAAATTCTATAGAGAACATACCGGAGATGTACATAACGTTAAAGGTCATGGCCTAGGTCTTGCCTACGTAAAGAAAATAGTAGATGATCACCAAGGGGAGGTCTATGCAGAGAGTGAAAAAGGAAAAGGAAGCACTTTCTTTATTAAACTACCTTTAATTTAAAAATAGTATGGAAACAGTAAACAAGAAAATACTTTTAGTAGAAGACGACCCAAATTTCGGAATAGTGCTTAAGGATTATTTGTCCATGAACGACTTTGATGTTACGTTGGCAAAAAACGGAATGGAAGGCTTTGAAAAGTTTAAGAAGGATAATTATGACATTTGTATCTTAGATGTTATGATGCCCTATAAGGATGGATTTACACTAGCTAAGGAAATTCGGGAAAAAAACGAAAATGTTCCTATCGTTTTCCTTACTGCAAAAACCATGAAGGAAGATGTACTTAAAGGGTATAAAGCCGGTGCAGATGATTATCTGAACAAACCATTTGACTCTGAAGTACTTTTGATGAAGCTTAAGGCAATTCTTCAGCGCAAAGCATCCAATAGCTTAGCAGACAGTAAAAAGTTTGAGTTTACTATTGGGAATTTCCACTTGAACTCTAAACTAAGATTTTTAAAGTATAAGGATAATGAGGCGATTAAACTATCTCCAAAAGAGAATGAACTGTTACGTTTGTTAGCCTTACACGAGAATGATTTAATGCCCAGGGAACTTGCTTTGACTAAAATATGGAGAGACGATAATTATTTCACCTCTAGGAGTATGGATGTATATATTGCCAAGCTACGTAAATACTTAAAGGTAGATGATACGGTAGAAATATTAAATATACATGGAGAAGGTTTCCGTTTGGTAGTTAAAACGGAAGGAGAATAAACATACGCTCATTACACGACAAAGTGTATAGCTTATTTGGGTACACTATCGATTATATGTTCACCCTTCAGTTAATTGGGCAACATACAAAGGACATCCCTTTAAAGTGAAGAATCGTTTTAAAGGGATGCTTTTTTTATATAATCCGTAACTATGTCTTCCGGAGTATTATTTATGGACACGTGTTGCCCATTTAACGGTTCTTCTAAAATATCAAATTGCGATTGTAAAAGTTCCTTGGGCATATAATGTCCTTTTCGCTTAGAAAGTCGTTCGCTAATTTCTTTCATACTTCCCTTTAAATACAAGAACTCATAATCTTTACCCAAGCCTTTCCTTAGCTCATCCCTATAGGTTTCCTTGAGAGCCGAGCATACGATTACCGCTCCTTTTTCTTGATGTTGTTTAGCTATGTTATTTAGCTTTTGCAGCCAGCCTTTGCGATCGGAATCGTTTAAGGCCTCACCACGAGACATTTTGTCAATATTAGCTTTGGGATGATAATCGTCACCATCGAAAAATGGGTATCCCAAACGCTTGGCTAAAAGGCTTCCTACAGTAGACTTACCACTCCCTGAAACACCCATTACGTAAATAATCATTAGCTTATCTATTGTTTTGTTTTGTTACTGCCTCGGCAATAACATCCAAATGTTCTTCTGAACTGTTTAGCACGTTTAGCCATAGCGTACTTTGATTCTTTTTAAACCAAGTAAGCTGTCTCTTTGCAAAACGTCGCGTGTTTTTCTTTATTTCGGATACCGCCATTTCATAATCGCATTTACCCTCAAAATAGCTAAAAAACTCCCTGTATCCAACTGTCTGTAATGCATTTAGATGTTTGCTAGGCAATAATCTTTTTGCTTCTGCCTCCAAGCCGTCGGTTAGCATAAGATCTACCCTACGATTGATGTTATCGTAAATGAATTGTCGGTCCGTTTGCAGGCCAATCGTCAACGTTTTAAAATTTCGTTTTTTCTTTGGTTGCCCTAGAAAGCTAGAGTATGGTTTTCCAGTTCCGATACAAATTTCTAAGGCACGTATCAGCCTATGCGGATTATTGAGGTCAACTTTTTTGTAATAGTTTTGATCAAGATTTTTAAGTTTCTTCTGAAGCGATGTAATTCCAGTATTCTCTAGTTCTAGGTTTAGTTGTTCACGTATGCTAGTATCTACGGTAGGAAATTTATCCAATCCCTTGGTTACGGCATCCACATATAATCCACTACCACCGACCATCACCACAATGTCATAGTGTTCGAAAAGCTGATCCAATAGCGCAATGGCCTCTCGTTCAAAATCCCCTACGGTATAGTCTTCTGTGATGCTTTTATGTTGTACGAAATGGTGTCTGGCAGCTCTTAGTTCCGCTGCAGAAGGTACAGCGGTCCCAATCATCATCTCTTTATAAAACTGTCTAGAATCAGCAGAAACAACTTCGGTATTGTAGTATTTTGCAACGGCAATAGCTAGTTTTGTTTTACCTATAGCCGTGGGTCCTACTATGGAAATAAGAAGCTTACTCATTTAAAAGATTACCGCAGTTGTAGCAATGAGTAGCCTCGTCCCTATGCCCGTCCATAGTGCAGTAAGGGCAGCTTTGCGTATTTAAGTGTATTCCGTGTTTGTTGGTAGAACCATTATTTTGATTTTCCTTTTCTCCATTGTGCTTAAATCCTGCTGCAAATTCTGCGGTAACAATACCCGTAGGTACAGCAATGATGCCATAACCCAAAACCATAATAATAGTTGCTATAAATTGACCAAGATTCGTTTGTGGGGCGATATCCCCATAACCAACGGTAGTAAGGGTTACAATGGTCCAATAGATGCTTCTGGGAATACTGGTAAAGCCGGCCTCCTCACTTTCTATCAAATACATAATGGTACCCATCATTACGGAGAGTATTAGTACCACATATATAAATACCACAATTTTGGTTCTACTAGCGCTAAGAGCCTGTTTTAGTTGCGAGGCCTCTCCGATAAATTTTACTAATTTTAGTATTCTAAAAATACGGAGCATCCTAAATATTCTAAACGCCAATAAAACCTGCGAACCTGCAAATAAATAGGATAGATATAGTGGAATTGTGGAGATAAAATCTATAATCCCATAAAAACTAAAAATATATCGGGAAGGCCTTTTTATAGAAATAATCCGTGCGATATATTCAATGGTAAAAAATATGGTAACTACCCACTCTAAAAAAAGCAATTGTGTGTGGTATTTTACATCGATTTCCTTTACACTCTCCAGCATTATTAGTATAACGCTGATAATAATCAAAAGGATTAGAATTAAATCAAACCATTTCCCCATAGGGGTATCCGCTTCATAAATTATCTCATGAAGTTTGTTTTTCCAATTATACTTTGATTTTTCCCCTTTCGAATTCACGTGTTAATCGGAATTGTTTTTAGTATACGTTTCTTTCTAAGATAAGCTTCTATGATAAAATTGGCGTTTGCCGTTCCATTCATAGGTGTAATCAAGGATTCTAAGATAGGCATATTATTTATTTGATGGTTTAAGTCGTAGTAGCCCAAGCCCACTAAAGATCCTTTTCTAATCAAAATAACACTGTTTTCGCCTATTTTCCGACCTTTATCTATTAGCAGCACATCTTTGCCCTTTAACGTATATTTTGCGAGTGCCTCTGCTACGCGACTATTGTAGGTTTCCGCATCTTCTTTTTGAATGCAGGCACCATTGCATTCATTATCCTCGTACGCCGCACAGTTTTTTCGTGCTTCGCTCATTCCATTCAGCTTATCGCAAAGCTTAAACTCCTTGGTTATGTTGTGTAAGTGATTTTTGGCACTAAAAACCCCATTAAAAACACCATTCGATTGCTTACAATCGGATACTGGTACCGCCCTAAGTTCCATGTAACCCTTTTCGTTAGTCGAGGAACATAACGTATGGGAGAATAGTCGCTTTTTAGGTAAGGAATTGTATTTGGGTTTATTTTTAAGTAACTCTTGATGTTCTTTCAATAGGGCGACCAACTCATTGCCGGTGCGCTCAAAGGTTACTTTTTTGGTTTCCTTTACTAATTTTCTAGACCGATCACCACTTTTGGTAAATAACTGGTTTACCCGCTTTTTAATGTCGGTACTTCGGCTCAGGTACACAATGTCCCCGTCTTTGTTGTGCATATAAAATACACCGGTTTCATTGGGCATACTCTGAACGATATCCAACTGCTTTTCAGAAAGCTCACCATGTGCTTCTTTTCTAATAACGTCCTGAATAATAATTTTTTCACTATCCTTTGCCAATAAAAGCTGAAATAGTTTAATCGTTGCCAATGCATCGCCATTGGCCCTGTGCCTATCGGTTACCGGAATCCCCAATGAACGCACCAATTTCCCCAAGCTATATGACTCCGCATCCGGTAATAGGGTTTTTGAAAGGTCTACCGTACATAGTGTCTTGCGCTGATAGTTATAGCCCAGACGTCTGAATTCCGTTCTTAAAATCCGATAATCAAATTGGGCGTTGTGTGCGACGATTACGCTATCTTGGGTAATTTCAACAATACGTTTAGCCACTTCATGAAACTTGGGGGCAGTACGTAGCATTTTATTGTTGATACCGGTGAGATTTACTACAAAGGGTTGAATAGCCTTCTCTGGATTTACCAGACTTATGAAAGTGTCTACCACCTTATGACCATCGAACTTATGTATCGCAATCTCGGTGATACCCTCTTCATTATATTTTCCGCCCGTTGTTTCAATATCTAAAATTGCGTACATCTTCTTTTTTCGCTATAATAACTATACGTGAACCGATTTTCTGAACCTATACATTCTAATTTCGTGCACCAAAGATACTACTTCCTATACGCACCATAGTACTACCTTCCTCTATAGCAATAGGGTAATCTCCACTCATTCCCATAGATAGCGTATGCATAGATGGTATTTTTATCTTAAGTTCTTCATAAAGTGCTTTTAGGGCTTTGAACTCTCGTCGTACTTGGTCTTTATTATCGGTGAAGGTAGCCATTCCCATAAGACCGGTTACACGTACGTTTGTTAATTGCAAAAACTCCGGGTTTTCCGTAAGTTCCTGTAGTTCTTTCTCATCAAAACCAAATTTGGTATCCTCTTCTGCAATGTGCACCTGCAACAAACACGAGATTACATGTTCGTGTTTTTTGGCCTGCTTGTCTATTTCTTTGAGCAATTTTAACGTATCTACTCCATGAATGAGTGCTACGTATTCCGCCATATATTTCACCTTGTTCCGTTGTACATGTCCTATCATGTGCCATTGAATATCTTTTGGCATCTCTTCCCACTTTCGGGTCATTTCTTGAATTTTATTCTCTCCAAAAACCCGCTGGCCGGCTTCATAAGCTTCAAGCAAATCGGTGACCGGTTTGGTTTTTGACACCGCAACCAGAGTGACGTGTTGGGGAATGGATTCTTGTATTTTACTTAATTTTTTTTGTATCGACATGTAATTGAAAGTGTCTAGGTTATTAAATTATTAAAGTTCGTAAATGGCTACTCCACTTCTAAGTTTTGGCTCTATATACGTGCTTTTTGGTGGCATGACCAAACCCTCGTCGGCAATTTGTTTTAACTCGGAAATACCTACAGGAAGCATATTAAAGCCTACAATGAAGTTTCCGGCATCAATTTCTCTTTTCATACGAACAGTGTTATGTTTACCATAGCCGTAGGAGATGCGTTTGTCATTTCTAAGATCTGATATTCCCAAAATAGGTTGTAAAATGGTTGTGAATAATATTTGGGTATCTAATTCGCTTAGGGAGTCGGTAAAATTATAAGCCGTTTTTCTCAAATATAAAGAATAAAACTCACCATCCAAATACATGCAAAAATGATGTTTTTTAGTCGGCTTATAAAGGATATTACCCTTGTTTTCGATTCTATAATAGGTATCTAATCGCATTAAGAACTCCTCTTTACTTAGGTTGTTCAGGTCTTTTACCATACGGTTATATTCGTAAATCCGTATTTCCGATTCGGGAATGAGATAACTCATAAAGAAGTCGGCTCGTTTTTCTTCTAGTGTGGTTTCATCCGAAAACATTTTTGCCAATAGGTTAGAGGACGCACTTCTATGATGGCCATCTGCAATATAAAGCTGTTTAACTCCATTAAAATGATGCCTTATATTCTCTGTGACTGTTGTATCCGAAATTACCCATAAGGTATGGGTTACCCTGTCGGTTGTTGTAAAATGATATGCGGGAACCTTCTTTTTTTCCCTGTCTAGCAAGCCCTTTAATTCCTTGGTATCTGGATAGGTCATTAAAACGGGCTCCGCATTAAACCGTACCGTATGCAGATAGTCTGCAAACAGTACTTCTCTATCGTGAATGGTATCCTCATGCTTTTTAATCACATTATTTCTATAATCATCTACCGATGTAGCACAGAATAGACCACAACAGGCAAGATCATCCTCTTCTATTTGGTAGAGATAAAACCCCGGGTTTTCATCCTGAATTAAAATATCATCCTCTAAAAATTCCAGATAGCGGTTTCTTACCAAGGAAAACCGCTTAGAACCGGTTACCTGTTTGTCAAATTTATAGCCGGGGTTGATGATGTGTAAAAACGAAAACGGATTAAATTCCAAATTGGCACTTAATTCTTTTTCGGAATAGGACTGATAGGAACGAGAAACAACAAAGGGCGCCTTATCCTTTGTAGGTCTAATAGCTCTAAATGGTTTAACAATTGCCATTTATTCCTTACCAAATTGTTTGGAAACAATTTCGGCTTTTCTATGCGCACTGTAATCATAAAAGCCTTCTCCGGATTTTACACCTAGCTTACCGGCCATAACCATATTTACCAATAGGGGAGAGGGTGCGTATTTTGGATTTTTGAAGCCATTATGCATTACGTTTAAAATCGAAAGACAAACGTCTAAGCCAATAAAATCAGCTAACTGTAGCGGTCCCATCGGATGTGCCATGCCCAATTTCATTACCGTATCTATTTCTGATACACCAGCTACACCATGCTGTAAGCTTTCTATGGCTTCATTGATCATGGGCATTAAAATACGATTGGCTACAAAACCGGGATAATCGTTTACCTCGGTCGGAGTTTTTCCCAAGGTTTTAGAAAGCTCCATAACAGTAGCCGTGGTTTCATCGGATGTACTATAGCCTCGTATAATTTCTACCAACTTCATAATGGGTACAGGATTCATAAAATGCATTCCAATCACCTTGTCCGGTCGTGAAGTTGCTGCGGCTATTTGGGTAATGGATATGGAGGAGGTATTCGTGGCCAAAATAGTTTTAGCATCACAAAGCGTATCTAGATCCTTAAAAATTTTAAGCTTCAGATCGCTATTCTCCGTAGCCGCTTCCACAACCAAGTCGGCTTGGTCAACTCCTTCCTTTAAATCTGTGAATAGTTTGATATTTCCTAAGGTACTAGCCTTGTCAGCCGCTGAAATTTTTTCTTTGGCGACCATTCTATCCAAATTTTTTGAAATAGTGGTAAAACCTTTATCCAAGCTTACTTGTGAAACATCAATCAAGCGCACCGTAAAACCCGTTTGCGCAAGAATGTGTGCGATGCCATTGCCCATAGTGCCAGCGCCAATTACCGCTATATTTTTCATCTTTCTATTTTTAGTAATCCTAAGGTAAATCCTTTAGGTAAAATTAGTATTCCGTATTATTTTTTGATGCTTCACTTCGCATCTTGAATGGTGCTATAGTTGCACTTTATTATCTTCAAAAGAGGCTATGATCTGTAAAGCTACGTTTAAGGCTTCAGTGCCTTGCTTCAGCGATACTATAGGTGTGGTATCATTGTTTATGGCATCGGCAAAAGCCTCTAACTCATCTAAAATTGCATTATTAGGAGCAATGGTTGGATTTTCAAAATAAATCTGTTTTTTAATACCCTCGGCATTTTGTAATACCATATCAAAATCTCCAGGGTTTTCTGGTGCATCCTTCATTTTTACCACCTCTACCTTTTTCTCTAAAAAATCGACCGAGATATAGGCATCCTTTTGAAAAAAACGCGATTTACGCATGTTTTTCAAGGAAATTCTGCTGGCAGTTAAGTTCGCAACACAACCATTTTCGAATGCTATTCGTGCATTTGCGATATCGGGAGACTGACTAATAACCGAAACGCCGCTCGCATTTATTTGTTTTACCTTGGAATTTACTACACTTAGAATGGCATCAATATCATGTATCATTAAATCCAACACCACAGGCACATCGGTACCTCTTGGGTTAAACTCGGCCAAACGATGCGTTTCAATAAACATAGGTTCATTAATAGCATTTTTTACGGCCGCAAACGCCGGGTTAAATCGCTCTACATGACCCACTTGACCTTTTACAGCGAATTTTTTTTCCAGTACCAAAAGTTCCTCGGCTTCGGCCAAGGTATTGGTAATCGGTTTTTCTATAAAAATATGTTTTCCGCTTTCCATCGCCTTTTTTCCACATTCGAAATGGGAAAGTGTGGGTGTTACAATATCAACAACATCCACGGCCGCGATCAATTCGTTTATAGTATCAAAATAAGTATACCCAAATTCTGCTGCTACTTTTTTGCCATTGCTATTATCGGCATCGTAAAAGCCTATCAATTCGTATTTATTGGATTCTTGAAGCAATCTTAAATGTATTTTTCCTAAATGGCCTGCTCCTAAAACACCTACTTTTAGCATGATTCTCTTTTTTATCAAAAATACGCATACTTTAGAAGTTAGGAGGAACACACCTATCAAAATCCTAATTAATCAGGTACGTTTTTTTTATTGTGTTTCTTTCATAAGGGGAACTTTGTTACATTTGGAATCCAAACTAGCTACGATTGAAAGATACCTTAAAACACAGGGGAATGCGCAACCAATTAGCGCAGTTATTAACAGAAAAGGGAATTACGGATACGAAGGTGCTAGATGCTATCAGAGACATTCCTAGGCATTTGTTCATGGATAGTAGTTTTGAAGGGCACGCCTACCAAGACAAGGCATTTCCCATTGCTGCGAACCAGACCATTTCCCAACCTTACACGGTAGCGTTTCAAACGCAATTATTGGAGTTGGAACCCAATATGAACGTGTTGGAAATTGGCACCGGAAGTGGCTACCAGACTGCGGTACTTTTAAAATGTAAGGCTAGGGTTTTCACCATAGAAAGGCAGTTGGAACTGTTTAAAAAAACAAGCTTATTCTTTAAAAAAATGGGCTATCGCCCCAAGAAAACTATTTTTGGTGACGGTTATAAAGGACTACCTGAAGATGCACCTTTTGACCGTATCATTGTCACTGCTGGTGCTCCAGAAGTTCCAAATGCCTTATTGTCCCAATTAAAAATAGGAGGCAGGTTGGTCATCCCAGTTGGCTTTGAGGAACAGATTATGACACTCTACATAAGAACTTCCGAAAAAGAATTTAAAAAGGAAGAATTTGGTTCTTTTAAATTTGTGCCCTTGTTGGAAGATAAAAATTAAAAGAGAACCTTAGTTGTTAAAGCTCTTCTTTATCCGTGCCAATTCGCGTTTGTTATCACGGTCCTTAATGGTTTCTCGCTTGTCATAGAGTTTTTTACCCTTGGCTAGCGCTAATTGAATCTTTGCAAGTCCGCGGTCGTTGATAAAAAGGGTTAATGGTACAATGGTTAGTCCAGAAGCCGTTACTTCTTTTTGTAATTTTTTTAATTCTCTTTTCTGTAGTAATAGTTTTCGCTGTGCTTTGGGCTTGTGATTGTAATGAGATGCATGGGAATACTCATCTATCTGCATATTGATGACAAAAAGCTCTCCACGGTCGTTAAATTCGCAAAAACTTTCCGTAATGGATGCCTTGCCATATCTTAGGGACTTAATTTCTGTGCCTCCTAGAACAATGCCAGCTGTATATTTATCCAGCAGTTCATACTCAAACCGTGCTTTTTTGTTTTTAATAGTGATATTCTTCTGCATACGGTACAAAAATAAGGACAATTAAATAATCCGCTTTACTTTTAAAAGGAATAAAAGTGCTTCATTTGTAAAGAATCTGGTTTGTTTACGAATAAGTATAAAAATAGAAGTGATGAATAAATGGTATGGGATGGTGTTATGGTTATTTGTAGTTGCATGTAACGAAAAAATAGAGGAACCCACGGCACAAGAAATTATTGATAAAAGTATTGCGGCAAGCGGAGGGGAGAATTATGTTACGAATGATATCTCATTTCGCTTTCGCGATATGAGATATACCGCTTCGGGACCTGCAAGTAATAGAATACTAACACGTAGTTTTAAAAAAGATAGTTCAAGGATTAAAGATATTAGGACGCCGAAAGACTTTAAACGCTATGTAAACGATAGTCTTATTGTTCTATCCGATTCGTTGGCCAATGTATATGCCAATTCTATAAATTCTGTACATTATTTTGCGTACCTACCTTATGGTTTAAATGATGCCGCTGTAAACAAAAGGTATTTAGGAAAAGTAGCTGTGGACACCACGGATTATTACAAAGTCGAAGTCACGTTTGTCCAAAAGGGCGGCGGTGAAGACTATGATGATGTTTATGTGTATTGGTTCCATACAAAAACCTATAAACCAGAATATTTAGCTTATGAATTTCATGTAAACGGTGGCGGTCAACGCTTTAGAAAAGCTTTTAACGAAAGAGTTGTAGGAGGTATACGTTTCGTAGATTATCAGAATTTTAAGAGCATGCAGTTGAACCAACCTATACACGATATAGACCAATTGTACGAATCCGGTGCCTTAGAGCTGTTGTCCGAAATAAAGCTGGAAGATATCAGCGTTAGTCCGGGCAATTACAATTAAAAATCAATTTAGAACTGGTAGTTTTTCCGTTTACTAGTTTCACTACAAATAGGGCTCCGTTCTCGCTATCGTCCAAGGCTTGGTATTTTTCTTCGTTCAGCAGCATGTTTACCATCTGAGGGGTTGTGTTGCTGTGGCCTACTACCAGTACGTTTTTGTTTAGGTTATCTGCTTTAAATTGTGCTAAATCCAACGTTCTTGGATCATAGTATTGTACGTCTATATTGTACTTTACCGATGTAGGTGCGGCCGTCATTGATGTTCTGAAATAATCTGTAGAATAAATGGCATCGATGTTAGCGTCCCTAAGCACTTCTGCCCAGTGCATGGCGCGCCCTAAGCCCTTTTGATTTAATTCTGGGTCGGCATCATCCGGATTGCTTCTATCTTTTTCTGCATGGCGTATAAGGTAAAAGGTAGTTACGCCCGTATCTTCTGTACTATCGGCAATCGGTTGTTCTTCCTTACAGGATTGTAAAAAAATAAATCCTGTAAGCAGAATTAGTTTTAGAAATTTCATTGTTCTACTATTGTTTGGTACGTATAAAACTAAAAATACTATAAAATAGTACGTTCAATAGGCTATTTTTTGTTTTTTTGCATATGATAAAATTTTGTGGGGCACTTCTTATTGGTTTTGTAGTTTTCGGTCTTCATGGTCAGACTACGACTTTGCCTAATGATTTTAGGCAGCAGAACATCACGGAATATAATTCTAGCCTTTTAAATCCGGCGTATGCCTTAGATCGTAACAATCCGCCTTCCGCAGCGCTTTGGGCACGATGGCAGTGGCAAACCTACGATGCAGATCCCACTTCGGTTTTCTTCAATTACACCCATAAATTAAATGATGGGTCCGCTGTAGGTGGCGCATTTTTCCAAAATAACACCGGAATTTTTATAAATACGGGTGGCGCTATTAATTATGCCTATTTAATCGACTTTAGTCCTAAAGTACAGCTTGGCGTGGGCTTAAACCTATTTGTTTTCCAACAAAAATTGGCAGATGATCGATTTTTTCAACCCAACCCTATACAACCAACCCCCGAAAATGACATGGTGCTGCAACTGGCACCCGGATTAAATCTAAGGGTAGACAAATTTAATCTAGGGTTTGTATCGGAAAATATGTTCGATTATAACTTTGGAACAAACCAACGTAATACAAGCCCGCAGGATAGAATGTTCTTTGGAATGGCGAGTTATGATATTGCTATGGGATTCATGAATACGGACGGTAATTCGTATTTGCGCCCTGCGGTTTATTTCAAATCCATTCCAGGGTTTGACACACAGTTTGGGTTTAATTCTATTTTAAGCAACGAGAAGTTTTGGGCACAGGCCGGTTATAATTCGTTCTATGGGATTTCCGGTGGTATTGGTGGACGTTTCTTTAAACATTTTTCCATAGGAGCGTTGGTGGAGTTTGGAACAAGTCCGGAATTGGAGGGTACCGATCCTACTTTTGAGTTGGTGACTTCTTACCGATTTGGTAGTCCTACTGCCGAACCAGCGCAGCCGGAAGAAGAGCTCATAGCGGAACAACAAGAGAAAGAAAAGGCACTTTTAGCGGAAGAGGAACAAAAACGCTTAGCAGAACAACAGAAGGAGGAATCGTTAGAAGAGGCTGTAACTACCTCAGACCAGCTTACGGCACAAGAATTAAAAGCGCAAAAACGTTTGGAAAAGGATAGGGCGAAGCAGTACAAGGATTCGGTTAGACAATCTAGAAAAAACTCGGATATAGCTGAAAAAGTGTCGAAACGTGAACTTCGAAGAAGGGCGGATTCTATCACTAGGGCAAACGAGGCTCTAGCCTACCAGGAAATGATCGCGCTAAAGAAACAACAGCGGCAAGATTCTATAGATGCCGTTGCAAAGGCGCGTGAAGAAGCTGTCGCTTTGCAATTACAACAACAGCAAGATTCCATTGCGGCAGTTGCCGAGGCAGAGGCAGAAGCCGAGCGTTTAGCCCTAAAAGACGAAGTGGTAACACCAAGAGCGGGAGAACGGTACGAGGAGGTGACCCAAGAAGGTAATTTAGCGCCAGGGTATTATCTTATCGCCAACGTTTTTGGAACCAAACGTTATTTTGATGCCTTTATGGCCGACATGAAAAAGAGAGGTATCAATGCCGGTTCCTTCTACAGGGAGGCTAATAAGTACAACTATGTATACCTGGGTCGATACACCTCGATTAGCGATGCGCGAAAAGCCAGGGAATCCAAACTGGACGGAAAATACCTCGAAAAAACATGGATTTTTAGGGTAACCGGGGAATAGTTGTTTGCATTACTTAGAAAAACGATGGCCCACGCGTAACTACTAAGATCTTAATTAGTAGAAACGAATCCTGTGAGCGCGTATAGATATAAGATATTCAGAAACTAGCTACTCAAAAATTGAAAACGAATCATGTTGAATACTCGGGCAAACCTTATTTTTATTCGGTTCTGTATGTTATTTTTGTAACATACTGAATACACTGAGTATAGATAACGTTGATTATATATGAAAAGTCCAAACTGGAAAACAGCTATAGCATTTGAGGATATCACCTATAAAAAGTGTGATGGGGTTGCCCGCATTGCCTTTAATAGGCCCAATGTGCGCAACGCCTTTAGACCACATACGACCAGTGAATTAATCAAAGCGTTTTATGATGCACAAGAAGACACCTCCATTGGAGTTGTTCTATTGTCTGCGGAAGGTCCCTCTACAAAAGACGGTATTTGGTCTTTCTGTAGTGGTGGTGATCAAAAGGCAAGGGGGGAGAAGGGCTATGTTGGAGCGGACGGACAGCACCGATTAAATATCTTGGAAGTACAGCGGATGATTCGTTTTATGCCCAAAGTAGTCATTGCCGTTGTACCCGGTTGGGCCGTTGGTGGCGGACACAGTTTGCATGTGGTGTGCGATATGACCTTGGCAAGTAAGGAACACGCTATTTTTAAACAGACCGATGCCGATGTGACCAGCTTTGATGGGGGTTACGGATCTGCCTACTTGGCAAAAATGGTAGGGCAGAAAAAAGCACGGGAAATTTTCTTTTTAGGAAGAAACTATTCCGCCCAAGATGCATTTGACATGGGAATGGTCAACGCGGTGGTACCTCATGAAGAATTAGAAAATACTGCTTTCCAATGGGCACAGGAAGTATTGGAGAAATCTCCAACCTCCATAAAAATGCTAAAGTTCTCTATGAACCTAACCGATGACGGTATGGTAGGACAACAAGTGTTCGCTGGCGAAGCCACACGATTGGCCTACATGACCGAAGAAGCAAAAGAAGGTAGAAATGCGTTCTTAGAAAAGCGAAAGCCAGATTTTGGGAAGGATAAATGGTTGCCATAGACACTACTAAACGTTTTTTCTCGGGAATGATATAAGCACAACATGTTTAAACTAAAAAGAGTCTAATCCGTGAAGACTAGACTCTTTTACGAGAACACTATATGAAAATGAAAAATTATTATTTCGTTTTTATTACAGTGTAAATATAGTGTCAAGACCTAGTTTGGAGAAACTATTGTTGTGAAATAGGGTAAATATGTGGTGTAAAGGATAATTTACCGAATTTATCGTTTAAAAGCTCTTCCTTAAAGTACCTAGGCTATGTACTAACCACATTTTGATTTTGTTTTATGCTTTACTTATGGACTCTTTTTTTTCAATAGTTTAAATTCAAAGGATAGGAACACTAGCTATACTTATAGACTCATTGGAACTTCCATCAGTAAGATTTCCGTATCGCTATCTGCTGTTATATCTAAAGTTGGCACTTCCCAGATGCCAAGCCCATCTCTTTCGTTAATGGATGTACTGTTTATACTGGCATCTCCTTTAAGTACAAACGCATAAACGCCGTTATTCTTAGCATCCTTTAAGGTGTATTGTACTTTCTTCCCTTCATCCAAGTTCGTCATGGTAAACCAAGCGTTCTGGTGTATCCAAACTCCTGCATCATTAGCATTTGGGGATAGTACCTGTTGCAATTTATTTTTTCGGTCCACCGTGTCCAAGGTAATTTGATCGTAACGGGGTTCCACATTTTTCTTATTGGGCATTATCCAAATTTGTAGAAACTTTACAGGATGCTTAGTACTATGGTTATATTCCGAATGCATTACCCCGGTACCTGCGCTCATCACTTGAATGTCGCCAGATTTTATTACCGTTTCATTGCCCATATTATCTTGATGTTTTAAATCGCCTTCCAACGGAATGGAAATAATTTCCATATCCCTGTGTGGATGCGCTCCAAACCCTCTACTTTCGGAAACGGTATCGTCATTGAGTACGCGTAATACACCAAAGTTCATTCGCTCCGGATGGTGATAACCGGCAAAACTGAACGTATGTTTAGAATGTAACCAACCGTGATTGGCATCACCTCTTGTGTTTGCTTTGTGAAGTATACTTTTCATGTCCTCTATTTTTAATGAAGTACAAAGATGCGGCAGATGAATATACTATGGCATATGAAAAATAGAAGAAATCGTATGAAAATCCGATATGTTTGCTAGTATTAGGCTTTCTTCTCTTTGTTTTTGAAATCGGAAGGTGATAATTGTGTCTGCTTTTTAAAAAATGCGCTAAAATTGGCCGGTTCGGTAAAACCAAGTTCATAGGCGATTTCTTTGTTGGATTCATCGGTAAAGTAGAGGAGTCTTTTTGCCTCCGTGATAATTCTTGCCTTTATATACTCTTTTGCGGTGGTACCCATTTTAGATTTAACGGTTCTGTTTAAATGGTCTGGCGTAATATGAAGCTTATGGGCATAATAAATGGTAGAATGTTCTTTTTTGTAATTCTGGTCTACCGTGATCTTAAACGCTCGAATCAGGTTATTGCCAGAAGTGCCTGCAGCGGAGGGTATGGGATTCATAGCGCAGATGGTATTACACTCGATGAGAAACAGCTTTAAAAATGCGCCAATAGATACATATTTCATAGGAGCTGTACCGTGAAAAAGTTCAAAAATCCGAGCCGTAAAGCTTTCAACCGCATCAAATTGAGCTGCTGTTGGCTCCAAAGGAGGATTCTGTCCGTAATTATAAAACAGATTAAGACTATCTATAAATGACAATGGAATGGAATTTTTAACCAAAAACTGATTAGAAAAAGTCATTACATAACCTAAAGATTGTTCCCTTTCTATCACTTGATGGACTTGTCCAGGTGCCACAAAATAAATCTGTTGTGGCGACAAAGGATAAGTATGGAAGTCAATTTTATGCTCTCCTGCTGCTTTTTTAATAATTAACACGGTAAAATAGTGATGCCTATGCGGTTCGTCTACCGTTCCCTTATGCCTTGCGTAAATATCTTCCATTTTTGCTATCGCAAAACTTACGTTATCCTTTTTGGAATTTATTTTATGATATGTTTTAAAGGTTTTCATTTCGTATCGTTCGCAATGCTATAGTGTACTTGTCATTTGGCCTATTCGCTGGGCGTTAGTAACCTTGATTTGTCAATTTTTTGTTTACTAATAAAGGGCAGACAACAATGTATTGGGGACTAGTTAACTGTTCGTCCATCAAATTATTGTATCGCAGCACAAATCTCGCTTAAAAAGGTATTAACATCAAATTCAGGGTCTTCGGCCAATCCGGTACGTACAACAACCAAGTCCTTTGAAGGAATGATGAATACATACTGCCCTTGATAGCCATTAGCGGAATACATATCACTAGGCACATCGGGAAATTTACCACCGGCATTCAGCCAAAAATGAGCACCGTATACCCCATCGGAATGGGCGGTAGGTGTAGTGATGTAATCTACCCAGCTTTCGGAAAAAATACGTTCTCCGTCCCACAGACCTTTATTTAGGTACAACAGACCGAACTTTGCCCAATCCCGGGTGTTTGCCCATCCATAGGAAGAACCCACAAAATTGCCTTCCATATCGGTCTCCAAAAGCATGGAGTGCATCCCTATTTTGTCGATTAAATGGGTGTAGGGATAATCCAGATAGGCTTGATGGCTTGGAAATTGGTCCCGTAAAATACCGGATAATAAATTGCTTGTCCCGGAGGAATAGTTCCATACATCGGTAGGGGCGGCAATGGGCTGTTTTGTCGCTTGCGCTAGTGTCATATCTTCATCTAAAAACAACATTTTGGTAACATCGGATATTTGGGTATAATCTTCCTCCCAGGCCAGGCCGCTTTGCATCCGTAATAAGTGATCTACCGTAATTCCATTCTTGGTGTTTTTCATACGAACATTGGCTGCAAAGGGTCGGTAATCCATCGTAATCTTTCCTTCGTGCTGCAGCATACCATATAAAGTGGCCAAAACACTTTTGGTCATGGACCATCCTAGGATGGGTGTTTCGGAAGTAAATCCTTCCCTATAGTTTTCTGCTATAATTTCATTTTTATACGCAACGAGTACGGTTCTGGTTTTCTGGTTTTCATAATCGCTAAAGGCACCGGCTACGGCTTGGTTTAATTTCGTGTAGTCTATATTTTCAAAAACGGTATCCTTCTTTCCAGCGTTTCCGTAGGGGAACGGCCTGTCATTTTGCAGTAGGGTTCGCTTGGGCTGCAATAATTTTTGGCTTTTGTCGTAATCCTCCGTAATCAATACACAACCGAGTCCTTCTCTATAAATGGTTTCCCTGGGCATTAGTCCATAAACGGCACTAACGATAGCGTCACTTTTGACTTCTTCCAAGCTGGCCAGTTTCACCAAGGGAATATCATTGTCATTTTCTTGAATATCCGAGAGGGCTCTATTGGCAATAAAATGGTTGGAAGCCATATTTTTCGAGGAATATCCAGAAATGAGATTCAGTTTGGGATAGTTTTGCCAAACAAGCAAACCTATCAGTAGAAGGATGATGGGGAGGAGGAACTTTGTTTTTTTCAAGGTGTACGTATTATAGATTGTTGTAAATTTAGCAAAAAGCAAGGCATGTCCAATATAGGATTGATAATTGAAGAACGCAGCAGGGATATTGGTGATTTTTTGGTCGGGAGGCTCATCCCGTTTCGAAAGAAACGTATGATCGGTCCTTTTATCTTCATAGACCATATGGGGCCAACCGAATTGGGCCCAACGAATTATATGGATGTAGATCAACATCCCCATATCGGCCTCTCTACGCTCACGTATATGCTGGAAGGCGAGTTGCAACATGAGGATAGTATAGGCACTAAACAACGTATTCGCCCAGGTTCTGTAAATTGGATGGTTGCTGGTAAAGGGGTTTCCCATACCGAACGGACACCCGCTCCGCTTAGGAACGGAAACCGGTTTACGGCACACGGATATCAGATTTGGGTGGCGCTGCCTAAGGAATTAGAGGATATGACCCCAGAATTTCATCATATTGAAGCGGCAGGGTTACCTACGTGGCAGGAGGCTGCTGCGCATTTTACCCTAGTTGCAGGAACAGGATTTGGAAGACAATCGCCCGTACCCGTTCATTCCCCTTTATTTATGGTAGAAGTGAAAACCACCGCGCGTTACGACTTAAATACCTTGGACAACCTTAAGGGAGAAATAGGCATATGTATTGTAGACGGAAGTATTGAAGCTTGTGGGGAGGTAGTAGAAAAAGGGAATATTTTGGTCAGTAAGGTTTCGGATACTTGTAAAACTATTGTCCATGCAAACACCCATCTATTGCTTTTTGGAGGGGAACCCTTTCCGGAAGAGCGACATATCTATTGGAATTTCGTTTCACACGACAAGGAGAAGATAGAACAGGCAAAAACGGCTTGGAAAGCAAAGACCTTTCCTATGATGGCCGATGATACCAGTTATGTGCCCTTACCCGGACGATAGCTTTTCCCATGTTCTATTGGGACCCAACTTAAAACTACCCAAATGCTCAAAAGTACACTCGCGGGGCTGAATTAAGGATAGAAACGTACTCTCATCTTTGGAACGGTATAAATGATAGGTCTTGCCTACAATAGGCTCAAAACTAAATTTAGCACTGTAGACGAGATTGTTCAGTTCAAAATCCTTCATTAAACGGTTATACTCTTCCTGAATGGCTTCGTATTGGGCCTTAAACTGATTATTGGCGCTAACAATATTGGTGTTTTTCCAAGAAGTGACATCCGGTGGGGTAATCTTTGGCGCGGCAACGCTACTGGAGTAGGGTAGTAGTTTCCCATTGTAGGACTGGGTTTCTTCATCAAAAACGATATAATCGGGTTTTTTCTCTTTTGTCATAGCGGGACAAAATTAACAAAAACGGATGAATTTATAATGTCGTAATCGATATAAGCGCGGCAACCCTCGATGGCCTGTCTACTCTGTTTAGGTCATATGGCAGTTTCAAAGAGTTCCGTCAGTTCGAGTGCTTTTTTCTTGCAGTGCAACGGAAAGGAAAAAGTGTATCGAGAACCGAATGGCAAGTGACTCTGATATTTTGATGCTGCTTTGTCAGTTCGAGTGGCATCCTGAAAGAGACATTGTATCGAGAACGCTTTGGAACATGAATGCTTCTCGATACTAATTTTCTCGTGCCTCGCAAATTCACTCGAAGTGACATTAAGATGGTTTCGAACTAGTTTGTCAGTTCGAGTGGCGTCCTGAAAGAGACGTTGTATCGAGAACGCTTTGGAACATGAATGCTTCTCGATACATTTTAATTTTTGCTCTCGCGCAATGAAAACACTCGAAGTGACATATATGATTGTTTCGAACTATTTTGTCAGTTCGAGTGGCGTCCTGAAAGAGACGTTGTATCGAGAACCCTTTTAAACCCGAATGCTTCTCGATACTAATTTCCTCGTGCCTCGTAAATTCACTCGAAGTGACATAAAGATTGTTTCGAACTATTTTGTCAGTTCGAGTGCTTTTTCTTGCAGAGCATCGGAAAGGAAAAAGTGTATCGAGAACCGAATGGCAAGTGACTCTGATATTTTGATGCTGCTTTGTCAGTTCGAGTGAAACCCTGCAAGTGGTTTTGTATCGAGCACCCTTTGCCACAGTAATGCTTCTTGATACTAATTTCCTCGTGCCTCGCAAATTCACTCGAAGTGACATTAAGATTGTTTCGAACTACTTTGTCAGTTCGAGTGAAACCCTGCAAGTGGTTTTGTATCGAGAACCACTCGAAGTACTCGCTATTTCCAGAAACCCAACCAAAATCCGTAATGAATTATTGTAGGTATTTTCTTATGTTCTATACTTGGTATTACCGTTCATCGGATTTTTTGAAAGGTTTCGCTAATAATGCGCACTAGAATTTATTTTATATCGTAGGATATAGTAGTTTTGCGACTTAACACGAAGACCATTGTAACCTAGAAAATGAAGCCACCATACGAATCAGTTAAGGTTTAGTATACATAGTAAAAACCCACATACCGGTTTGTTGTCAACTCCTTCCCCCGGAGATGTACCTATATTAAAGACATGTGCCGTAAGGCTGATTTCTTTTTGGTTTGGATTTATTTTATTGCTTGGCGCTTGGTGTATTTGTTATAAAAGGAGTCCCAATCAATGACCACAATTACGCAGTTCTTTACGAATCCCTATGTTTTGGCTTTAATAGCCCTTACAATGGCGTATGTGATTTCTATACGTATCTATCCTACCATCATTCATCTCAGTCACACCAAGGATTTAATGGACGAGCCTGGCGAGCGCAGCATGCACCATAGTAAAACCCCAACCTTGGGCGGTGTTGGTCTTTTCTTTACGTTTGCCTTAGGCATGGTACTTACCGGTGTTTTCACACCCCTCCAGCCACAGGATGTCATCAATGTCTTGGCACTTCTAGGAGCTACCACGTTATTGCTATTTTTAGGGGTAAAGGACGACTTGGTACTGGTCTCCCCAAAAAAGAAATTTAGCGGTCAACTTGTCGCTACCGCCTTGGTTATTTTTGCTTCCGATATTCGTATTCTAAGCATGGAGGGCATTTTTGGATTCTGGGAGCTGCCCTATTGGGTTTCTGTACTCTTTACCATTTTTGTTTTTTTGTTGGTCGTAAACGCCTTTAATCTTATCGATGGTATCGATGGTCTGGCCGGTGGTCTCGCTATCCTTTCCGCTACGATATACGGAGTGTTCTTTCTCGGTAACGGGCTCCAATATTTGGGTATGGCCAGCGTAATTTTAATAGGCGCCCTTATCGGCTTTTTACAATACAACCTTTCTAAAAAACAAAAACTATTTATGGGGGACTCTGGTTCCTTGTTTACCGGTTTTTTATTGGCCTACCTCACTATTGCCTTTTTAAATAAAAGCGCTAGTGGTACCGCGCTAGAATTTCCTATTGCCAACGCACCCATTGTGGCCATTACGGTCTTGTCCTACCCCATGTTAGATACCCTGCGCGTGTTCACGATACGCATACGCGCCGGCAGGAGCCCTTTTAGTGCGGATAAAAACCATATCCATCATCGATTTTTAAGCCTTGGCTATAGCCATAGGAAATCAAGTGCCAGTATTGTATTATTAAATGTAGCGGTAATTATAGCAGCTTTGGTCTTACAACATATAAATATACATGTACAGTTATTGGTTTGTTTGGTAGTGGGGGTGTTCTTGTATTTGCTGCCATTTTATCTCAAGTCTAAACGGGGCGTTACCCTTATAGATACGGTGATACAGGAAAAAAGTGTGAATATGCCGGGTAAAACGACAGGTAAAACAAAACTTGAAGCGGAGCCTGAGGTTTATGAAGAGGAGATAGAAAAGGTAACAAGGCTACAGGAGCAAGCGGTGCGCGAAGTGAAACAAGCATCTTTTTTCGGGAAACGCTTTGCACGTTTTAAAAAAATGGCGAAGGAGTCAAAGGAAAAGCAATTGGAAAATAGGACGTAGTGGCTGCACCTTGTTGGAACTGGTGAGAAATTGCCTTGGCTGTCTAGAAGTATCCGCGATGCGTTAGGAGCGGCCAAAGGGTCTTTGTAACTTTAAAATTGTAAGTGTAAACCACAAACAAGGAACCCGAAACAGCATTATATTAGGGTACGAAGCGCGCTACAGTCGCTAATAAACAGAGGGAAAATATGGCGAAAGTTGCATTTATTACTGGGGTTACGGGGCAGGACGGTGCTTATTTAAGTGAGTTTCTATTGAATAAGGGATATACCGTACATGGTTTAAAACGACGGTCGTCTTTATTTAATACAGACAGGGTTGATCATTTGTATCAAGACCCGTATATAGAACACCGCAATTTTATCCTGCATTTTGGTGATATGACCGATAGTACCAATTTAATCCGTTTGATAAAAGAAATACAACCGGACGAAATTTATAACCTGGCAGCAATGAGCCACGTGCAAGTGTCTTTTGAAATCCCAGAATATACGGCAAATGCAGACGGTTTGGGCACCCTGCGTATCCTTGATGCCGTGCGTCTTTTGGGTATGGAGAAAAAAACTCGTATTTATCAAGCTTCTACTTCTGAACTTTATGGAAAAGTACAGGAGGTGCCTCAATCGGAAACGACCCCGTTTTATCCGCGTAGCCCGTATGCCGTGGCCAAGATGTATGCGTATTGGATTACTGTAAACTATCGGGAAGCCTATGGGATGTTTGCTTGTAATGGTATTCTTTTTAACCACGAGTCTCCCTCACGTGGAGAAACCTTCGTGTCCCGCAAGATTACTAGGGCGGTTTCTAAAATAGCACTGGGCCTACAGGATAAATTCTATTTAGGAAATTTAGATGCCCAACGCGATTGGGGTCACGCCAAGGATTATGTAGAAATGATGTGGATGATTCTGCAGGCAGAGGAACCTGAAGATTGGGTCATTGCCACTGGAAAGACCACCAAGGTGCGGGATTTTGTTCGTATGGCGTTTGCCGAGATTGGTGTCACCCTTGAATTTAAAGGGCAAGGAGAACAGGAAACGGCAACCATAAAAGACTGTGCTATGCCCCAATATCAATTGGAAATTGGTAAGGAAATATTAAGCGTAGACCCAAAATACTACAGACCTACGGAAGTAGATTTATTAATTGGCGACCCTACAAAAGCTAAAACCAAGTTGGGATGGAATGCGACCTATGATGTCGCTGCTTTGGTGAAGGAAATGATGGAGTCCGACCTAAAGCTTATGGAAAAAGACCGCCACTTGAATAATGGTGGTTTTGATACCCTCAATTATTATGAATAAAGAGCCAAAAATATACATCGCAGGGCATCGAGGTATGGTAGGGTCTGCCGTTTGGCGTGCATTAAAAAAATTAGGGTATACTAACCTTGTTGGAATGACCAGTAGTGAACTCGATTTAAGTGACCAAGTAGCCGTTACCCAATTTTTTGCAACCGAACAACCAGAAATAGTCATAGATGCCGCGGCTCGTGTAGGCGGTATCTTGGCCAATCAAAAGGATCAGTATGGCTTTTTGATGGAAAACATGCAGATTCAAAATAACTTGATTGAACAATCTGTAGTTTCAAACGTAGATAAGTTCATTTTTTTAGGTAGTTCTTGTATCTATCCCAAAATGGCACGACAACCCTTAAAGGAAGAGTATTTGCTTACAGGACCTTTGGAACCCACGAATGAAGGTTATGCCATTGCGAAGATATCTGGAGTGAAATTATGCCAAGCCCTACGGGAACAGCAGGGAAGATATTTTGTGAGTTTGATGCCAACCAATTTATACGGTCCCAACGATAATTTTGATTTGGAAAGCTCTCATGTGATGCCGGCCATGCTACGGAAGTTTCATGAGGCAAAGCAAAATGATCATGCACCGGTTACCCTTTGGGGAAGCGGTACGCCCTTACGTGAGTTTTTACATGTAGACGATCTGGCCAAGGCCGTCGTTTTTGCCTTAGAACAGGATTTGCCTGGATATTTGTACAATGTAGGGACAGGGGTAGATTTAACCATTAAAGACTTGGCCCTATTGATTCAAAATACCGTGGGGCATACAGGTGAGATTATATGGGATAGTGATAAACCCGATGGTACGCCGCGTAAGTTGATGGAGATTTCAAAATTGAAAGGTTTAGGTTGGGAAGCTAACATTTCTTTAGAGGATGGTATTAGTTTGACCTACAAATGGTTTTTAAAAAATCAATAGTTTTTTATTAGTTCTCAATATAACTGGAACATTTATAAGTATTTATTATGTGTGGAATTAATGGTATGATATCTCTTGATTATTCTTTCGACGGCCTTTCGGAAGAATCTCTACGATCGAAGATTAATAGTATGAATCAATCGTTGGTTCATAGAGGCCCTGATGCTGATGGAATCCATATTCAAAATCCGATAGCATTCGGATTTAGAAGGCTTAGTATTATAGATTTAAACAGCACGGCAAATCAACCGATGTTTAGTGAAGATGGGGATTTAGTTTTGGTATTTAATGGAGAGGTATATAATTATTTAGAACTTAAAGAGGAACTTAAAGGAAAAGGACACCATTTTAAAACCAATTCTGATACCGAGGTTATTATTAAAAGTTATGAAGAGTACGGTGACAATTGCGTTGATACTTTTAATGGAATGTGGGCCTTTGCCATTTACGACTTTCGAAAGAAGCGTTTGTTTTGTTCGAGAGATCGTCTAGGAGTTAAGCCTTTTTACTATACATATGAAGGAAATCAATTGATTTTTTCTAGTGAGCTAAAAGCGATACATAAGATTACTCAGAATACGTTGGCAAATCAAAAAAGAGTTTATGAATATATTGCCTATGGGTACCGCATAAACAATGGGGAAACATTTTTTGATAATTGTTCAGAGCTATTGCCAGGAACCAATTTGATAGTAGAGAATAATGATATTGTATTAAGAAAATACTGGACGCTTAAAAGGGATCTTCATGCTCATAAAAACCCGAAAGATTACAAAACGGAGTTTTCGGAATTGTTCAAAAGTGCTGTGAAATTAAGGTATAGAAGTGATGTGCCAGTAGCACTTCTTTTGAGTGGCGGTCTGGATTCTTCTTCAATAGCCAGAGTTACCGATGATTTAATTGAAAATGGCGAGTTAGGCTCGAATGAAATCCATGCATTTATTGCTTCTTTTCCTGGTTATGTAGATGACGAGACGGAGATTGCAAGGGAGTTTATAAAAACATGTAAGCATATAAAACTACATGAAATACAGGTCGACTCGAAAAGTGTAATCAATGATTTTGAGAAATTAATTTATGAGTTCGACAACCCGCTGGGCAGTTTTAACTGTGTAGTTCATAACAGAATTATGAAAGAATGTCATAAAAATGGGATTAAAGTGGTAATTAATGGTCAAGGCAGCGATGAAGCCTTTGCAGGATATGATCGCTATTTTTGTGGTGTATTTTTAATGGACCAATTGTTTTCCAAAAAAGGGAGTTTTATAACCGAATTTAAAGCCTTGAATAAAGAAAATGGCTTTTCAAAGAAGTTTCTCTTGATGCAAATGTTCAAGTCGTTGATCAGCCCTTTAACTTCTGCCTATTTAAGAGCAAGGTTTCTGGAAAAAACAATTCCCACTTTAAAGGGAGGTTTTGTAAAGCAAAACAAACAGGATATTAAGACCGATTATAAATTTTCATTTAAAGGAAACAACCTCAGTAATTATCACTTAGATGGCATAAATAATCAAGGATTGAATACGATATTGCATTATGAGGATATTTCATCGATGAATCAGTCTATAGAAATAAGGTCTCCCTTTGTTGATTATCGATTGATGGAATTTGCATTTTCAATACCCACTCAGTTTAAATTTAAAGGAGGGGTCACTAAAATAATTATTAGGGATACGGTTGGCAAATTACTGCCAAAAAACATTACTGAAAACAGAAACAAAATAGGTTTTAGCACCCCCTTTAATAGTTATTTGGTTTCAGATTCGGATTTTAGAAAGTTTGTAGAGGATATGTTAGGTAGTGATAGCTTTAAATCAAAAAAAATATGGGACGCTGATAAATTGGCTGAAATTTTTAGAAATCCAGAAAAACATTCCAAATTTCCCTTTTGGCGTATTATCAATTTAGAAGTATGGTCAAAAGTTTATAATATCTCTAATCTCTAACATTTGGGAGATAGTCGTCCAACCATTTTATAACTATGTCATAAAACTATATTGCTCTTTTTCAAAAGAATATATGAAATGAAACTAACAACACTATCTCACTGTAATATTTAGTGAACTATCTGTTTAAATACTAGAACTATATGTTTAAATACTATTTAAACAAAAACAACATCGTGTATTTTGCGTATTTAAGGAAATGAAAAAAATTACTAAGCTCGTTAAGAGCGTAAGATTTATAGAGCTAACTAAATTATTTAGTGTTTTATTGGATCAGGCATTTATGAGTATTTCAACTTTACTGACTACAATTGTGCTTGCTAGAACGTATGATAAAGTGGTATATGCTGAATTCGTACTTCTTATTTCAATTACACTTTTTGTGCTAGGCTTACAAAATTCCATTATATCTAAACCTTATGCTATCAACCTGGCTGATTTTAAGAACGAACAGCGTTTTAGATACTTTCACTTTAATGTTTGTGCCAAGCTAGTGTTCTCTGTTTTTGTTATTCTTTCTTTCCCGATAATTTATTTTTTCTTATTTGGTGATTTTAACTTTTTAAGACTAATTCCTTATTTGGTGTATATCATAGGATATACATTTTATTTCTACATCAGAGAAATGCTTTTAAGTGAAAGAAAAACAATTCAAAACTTAGTATATGGGCTTTGCTGTTCGTTAAGTTTGATACTTCTCTTAATTTTTGTTTTTTATTCCAAAGATTCTGATATTGATTTTTTCTTGTTATTTTCTTCATTAATTTATTTTACTGTCACAATTGTTTACTTCATTAATAATTTAAGGAACATCAAACTATTAAAGAAGGAAGTAAAACAATACTTTTTGGTAAATTGGAAAGTCGGAAAATGGTTATTGGGCACTAGCTTCTTATTTCAAATGAGCTCAGGAATATTTCCATGGTTATTGTTATATCTAACCACTAAGAGTGATGTAGCTATTTTTGGAGTCCTTACTAGCGTATCAAGCATTATCAATCCTGTTTTGCAGGCACTAAGTTCCTATTTGTTACCTCTTTTTGTAAAGTTCAACTTAGATTATAAAAAGATTAGGGAAATGGTCAATAACTGGACCCTTGTCTTCGGTTTTATGTCAGTGTGCCTCGTAATTTTAGGTTATTTCTTTGGTCAGAATCTAATTGACTTATTTTTTGGAAATAAATACTACGAATTAGGTTTTATAGTTGTGATGCCGTTTATAGCCCAAGCGATAAATGTGATTTTTCAACCATTTAATATTTCCTTGAAAGCTATTAAAAGAACAGATGTCGAGTTTTGGCTGTACCTACCTACCGCAGGGCTCACTTTAGTAATTGGCTATTTTTCAGTTTTAAATTTTGGTTTATTGGGAGTGTTCTACACCATATTTTTTCAAAATTTATTTTTTAATATGCTACAATATCTGATCTATTTTCGATTATTCCGTACAAAAAGTATATTGTAATTGATGACGTCACTTAAATTAGAGCGCTTAAGATTAATAAAAATCAACCTAGATGAATGTTTAGAAATAGAAGCCATATAATGTTACTTTTCCTTTTCGTTACTTTTCTTGTAATGAACCCGATTGCGTTTAATGGTGATACGATTGCGCTTCTAGGTAAATATGGAAAGTTGATTACTGCGGTAATTGGATTAATTGTTTTACCGAAATCACCATTACAATTCAAGCGTTTTATAAGTGGAAATATATGGTTATTACTCTTTTGGGGATTATGCATCATATTCCTAGTAGTAAGGACGATGAAATTTGGATTTGATGTTGAATTAATTCAAAATAATGTATTGTTCATGTTCTTTATTTATTTTATTTATTTATTGTCAAGCACTTTCAGAATGCGACATCAAAGGCCGTACTTTTATTTTTTCAAATACTTGGCAGTTACCCTTAATATTAATTTTTTGTTTTGGTTGGTAGTTGGTTTTATTTTTGGTTTCAATTCTTGGAGTGATGGCACCAGAGTTGGATTGGAGCTTTTCTATGATTCCTACATTACGCTTGGTATTCTTGCCTGCACGGCCGCTATTGCCAACTTTGTAGTCTTTAAGTACAGAACACCAAAAAAAGGTAAAATGTATTTTGCTTTGTTTTATTTGTATTTAATACTGGTAATTTTGGCTAATTCAAGAAATGCACAGCTTATTTTAGGAGTTTTTCTGACATTAAGTTTTTTCCCGTATTTTGGAAATACCGTCACAAAAAATATTTACTTCCTACTTTTTATGATGGTCATTGGGATGGTCTTTTATTTCACTGGTCAAATGCTTCTAAATGAAGAATTGATAAACTTTACTTCTGGGCGTAGTACTATATGGTATTATATTTATGAATATTATCTAGAGAATTCTTTATTCTTAGGTGAAAGTATTTTTGGTCTAAACGAAACTATCTTGATTGAGAACAGAAGTGAAACAAACTATTATTTTAATAGCATAACAACCTTATATTTTCACTCTTCTTATATTGAAGTATTAGCGGCAGGTGGAATTTTTGGCCTGTTGTTTTTTGTATATTACCTTGTGCAAGCGCTGCGTGAAATGCAGATGAACTATACCATAGTAGTTGTCATTAGTATACTCGGCGGTGGTATTTTTGAAAGTTATTTATTGCAACCAACAATTTTGATAGCGTTTATGTTTTGGTATTTGATTATAGGCGAAACACGCGTAACATCGAAAAAAAAAGAATGATGTGATATGAAGGAAAAATTAGCGCCGATAGTGCTTTTTACGTATAATCGATTATGGGAAACCCAACGAACAGTAGAGGCATTAAAGAAGAATAATCTTGCGGAAGAAAGCGAATTACATATTTTTTCAGATGGACCTAAAAACCTAAAAGATAAAAATAAAGTAGAACAGGTAAGGTCGTATTTAAAGTGTATCTCTGGTTTTAAAAATGTATTAATAAAGGAGGCACTGGTAAATAAGGGCTTGGCCAAGTCCATAATAGATGGAGTAACTGAAATCATAAATAAGTATGGAGAAGTAATTGTTTTGGAGGATGATTTGGTTACTTCTCCTAACTTTTTAGATTTTATGAATCAAGCATTGGAATTTTATGTTGAATCTGAGAAAGTGATATCAATTTCTGGTTATACATTGAATTTGCATAGTTTAAAAAATTATGATTACGATTACTACTTAGGCTATAGGGCATCCTCATTGGGATGGGGTACATGGAAAAGCAAATGGCAGGTTGTAGATTGGGTGGTCTCAGATTATTCAGATTATAAAATGAATCCCAAACAACGCTATAGATTCTTTAATATTGGTAGTGATATGCCGGGTATGTTAAAGAACCAAATGGAAGGTAAAATAGATTCTTGGGCGATACGATGGTGTTATCATCAGTTCAAGAATAATTTACTTACTGTTTTTGCTGCTAGATCAAAAGTAAATCATATTGGTATCACTCAGGATGCAACCCATGCTGTTGGGGCTCTTAAATTCAATACTCCTTTGGATGATTCAAAAAAAAGAAGTTTTGAATTCCACAAAGAATTGGTTGTGGATAAAAAGATTTTAAAGGAGTTTAGAGGAAGATACTCAATAAGAAGACGTACAATAGATAAATTTTTTAGTGTTATTGTAAATTTTAAACTTTTAAGAGGCTAATAAAAATGAATAAACCAGAAAGACTGGGTTTTTCATCTAGTATTGAAACCTTACTGTGTAGAATTCTAATTTGGTGGACGAAAAATTATAATTGAACATTTAATGTTAAAATGAGTAGCAAGCACATCATTAATAGAGTAGAAATAATTTTCCGACAGTGACTTTTCATTTATTTAATAGGTTTACGGCTTTTTATCTTTCTTCTATCGAATATGAAACTTTTAGCTTATTGAAATTACACGCTTATATTGTTAAAATTAATTTTTAAATGGAAAATTTCAATTTTATAGGTAGACCTGATGGTCTTGGCAATAGATTAGAAGAAATAATTGTAGTCAGTTCAATTTGTTATAAAAAAAACATAACAGCGAATTATGTGTGGTGTAATCAAATAGTTTTTCGCGATTATGATATTTTAATTACTTCAAAAAATCTAAAAATAACAAAAAAAGCAATTAGTAATATTCCCACAAGAACTATTTCAGATTTAGCAGAAAGTATTGAAAGAGAAGAAATGATCAAGGCTGCCAAAGGCATTATACCTACTTTTAATATTTGTTTTAAAAACAACATAAATCCAGTAGGGGTTCACATTCGCGGAACAGATAGAATCAAAAATAATAATCATCCTCACTTCATGAAAAATAAAAAAGAGTTTTTAGATTATTTGTCAAAAGTGGTGTCTCTTGTAAATATAGAAAAACCTGAATATGTTTGCGTATGCTCAGATGATAAAAGATATCGAAACATCTTTATAGAAAATTTAGATAAGAGCATCCAAGTTATAACTCCGATTTGTGACAAACAAGTGCCAAATGAGTACCGAGATTTCTTCGCCTTAACTTTATGTAAAGAGATTTACATGTGCTCTAAATTTTCGACATTTTCAATAATGGCATCAATAATTGGGAATAGTCCAATAGTGGCTTTAGTTATGGATGCAGAGGTAGCTGAAAGGTATAAAGCACAATTTCGATATGAGACTGATTTAACAAATTTAGAACACTTAAGCTATAATGAAAATTTATCATTAAGTAATTTATTAAATAATAGATATTATGGATACCGTTTACTAACAATGTGTAAGAATGTACTGAATCGCTTTCGGTACTAACTGTGATTGCAAATTATTATTGAATAAAAAGTTTAAATATAGATTATCATCCTATTGCAGTGAACCATAATAATTATCGTTCATATCAAGATTTTCAACGGCCAATCACTTTTAATACATAAAACGAATAAATATTAAAAGATGAAAATAATATTTAGTTATAATAATTAGACAAGTAATGAGTGAATTACTGTGCTGGTTTATAGAATTGGGATAGCTTACTTGTCTTATGAGTTATTTAGAGCTCCGCAAAATACAGATTGCTTAGGGATAATTTAAAAATAAGGAAGTGCTTTTCAGCAACCAAAGGTTACTGGTCTCTATTAGTGATGACTAATTATTAAATAAAATTAAATGAAAACGAAGAAAATATTGTTTGTTCTCCATTTCCCCCCTCCGGTTCATGGAGCGGCAATGATGGGTAAGTACATCATGGCTAGTAATGTGTTAAACGATAACTTTGAATGTTGTTATATTAACCTAGGAACCTCAGTTGAAGTCAATGAAATTGGAAATTGGGGGTGGATTAAACTAAAACGCTATTTCAAAATTTTAGGACTTACCATTAAAAGGCTCTATCATGATAAGCCCCATTTGGTTTACTTTACTTTAACAGCAACTGGTGTTGGGTTTTATAAAGATGTTGCCGTTGCGCTACTGGCAAAATTGTTCGGCAGAAAAATAGTATTACATTTTCATAATAAAGGAATTTCCAAAAGACCAAATAAATGGTTGGATAATGCTTTGTATAAGATGGTTTTTAAAAAAGCCGAAGTTATTCTGAGTTCCAGATATCTTTACTATGATATTGAAGAGTATGTACCAATTGAACGGGTACATTATTGCCCTTACGGGATACCAGAAAAAGTGGAAACAATAACAAAAGCCAAAGTTGTAGATAACAAAGTTCAAATTTTATTTTTGTCAAATTTAATTAAATCAAAAGGTGTTTATGTGTTATTGGAAGCTTGTAAACTTTTACAAGATAAACAATTGTCATTTCACTGCACATTCATTGGTAGCGAAGCAGATATTTCAGAAGAAGATTTTCAAAAGAAGGTAAGTTCGCTTGATGTAGATGAATATGTTCATTATGCAGGCCGAAAATACGACCTAGAAAAGGTGGAAGCCTATTCACAATCTGATATATTTGTTTTTCCCACATACTATAGCAATGAATGTTTCCCTGTTGTTTTGATAGAGGCAATGCAGTTCTCGCTGCCTGTTATTTCTACTTTTGAAGGAGGTATTAGGGATGAAGTTGAAGATGGGAAAACAGGATTCTTGGTAAGGCAAAAGGATGTAGAAGCTTTGGCTGTTAAATTAGAAATACTAATTAAAAACCCTCAACTACGAGAACAAATGGGAAAGAATGGTAGAAACCGATATGAAAAACACTTTACCCAGGAAGTATTTGAAACTAGATTCACTAAAATAATGAAAGAACTAGTATAAATGGAATTATTAGGTTACACTATAGGAATCGATTATCCGCTAATGCCTATGAATGGAAAAATGGTTATAAATACCCTTAATCCTCATAGTTACTGTGTGGCAAAACGAGATGAAAGTTTTAAAATAGCATTGCAGTCGTCAGATATACTATTACCAGATGGTGTAGGTATAGTATTGGCTGCTAAAATACTTCTTGGGAGAAAAATTCATAAAATTGCAGGATATGATATCTTTACATATTTGATGAGATACCTAAATGAAAGCAATGGTACATGCTTTTTTCTTGGGGCTTCAGAACAAACGTTAGAACGCATCAAAAGTCGTGCTTTAATTGAGTACCCAAATGTTACAATTGATTCATATTCCCCACCCTACAAATCAAATTTCAGTAATAAAGACAGTGATTTTATGTGTAAAAAGATTAATACCTTGCAGCCAGAGGTTTTATTCGTGGGTATGACTGCTCCTAAACAGGAGAAATGGGTTCGCGACCACAAGGAAAAACTTAACGCACAAGTTATGTGTTCAATCGGGGCAGTGTTCGATTTTTATGCGGGTAATATAAAACGGGCTCCAAACTGGATGATAAGATACGGTTTGGAATGGCTGCACAGAAGCGTTATGAGCCCCAAAAGGCTGGGCATCCGTAACCTTACCTCAAATCCAGAATTCCTGTTGGATGTATTTAAATATAAATTTAGTAATAAATGAGAATTATTATTGTGACTCAAGACGACCCTTTCTATTTAACGGAGAGTCTAAGATATTTAATTGAAATTTTACCGGAGCATTCCAAGATTATAGGGTGCATTGTAAATGATGTTTCGCCGTTTGGCAAAAAGGAATCGTTTACAAAAAAGATGAAGAGGACTTTTGATGTTTTTGGTCTCTCTTTCTTTTTGCATTATGGTATTAAATTTTTAAGAGGTAAATTGATTAAAAAGTATAAGGTTAGACATTTGCTTTCATCTCACAAAATACCTGAAATTATTCTAGAAAGGCATATTAATCATAGTGATTCTGTGCAAAAAATCAAACAATTTCAGCCAGACCTTTTAGTTTCTATACTTGGGAATCAAATATTTGAAAATCAAATAATCAATTTAGCGCCTAAGGGATGTATTAATCTCCATACGGCTTTGTTACCAAAATATAGAGGGTTGATGCCAACTTTTTGGGTAATGAAAAATCGAGAAAAATTGACTGGGGTTTCTGTGTTTTTTGTAGATAAAGGTATTGATAGCGGCCCAATTATCGTTCAAAAAACAATTGAAATAGGAGGTAGGACACAAGAAGCGCTGATAAAATACACAAAAAAAATAGGAATGGAGTCTATTGCTGAATCGATTGATAAAATAGAAAAAGACAATGTAAAGCTTATTGCTAATGACTCCTCGCAAAAAACATATTTTTCTTTCCCAACAAAAGAAGATGTTATGCAGTTTAGAGCGGCAGGAAATAAATTTTATTAGCTGCTAACTATACTTTGAAAATTCTTTCAGTTTTATAAAAGTTTGTCTATTAAATAGTTTTAAAAGAACATTTCAATGAAGATATTAACTTTCGACATAGAAGACTGGTTTCATATTTTAGACCACCCTACTACAAAAAGCGAAAAGGAATGGGTCAACTTTAAACCACGTATTTATGAAGGGATTGATAAAATTTTCAATATTTTGGAAAGTTTTGACCATAAAGCTTCATTTTTTGTATTGGGATGGATTGCCGAAAAACACCCTAATATTATAAAAGAAATATGTGATAGAGGATACGAAATTGGTAGTCATACGGCAACCCATCAACTAGTTTATGAACAGAGTAAGGAAGAATTTTATCAAGATGTTGATCGTTCTATAAAAACTTTGGAAGATATTTCTGGAAAAAAAGTTACAATGTTTCGTGCACCGGGTTTTTCTATTACGGAACACAATAAATGGGCTTTTGAAGTTCTTGTCGAATTAGGTATTGAAATAGATTCTTCGGTTTTTCCAGCTGGTCGTGCACATGGTGGAATGCCTTCTTACGGTCTTGCAAAACCCTCAATTCTTGAGTACAATGGAGTAATGTTAAAAGAGTTTCCAATTAACACACACTCTTTTTTAGGTAAAAATCTTATTTATTCTGGAGGGGGTTATTTTCGTTTAATGCCATATCGACTATTGAAACAATGGACTTCGAAGGATACCTATGTAATGTCGTATTTACATCCTCGCGATTTTGATTCGGGGCAACCAATGATTGAGGATTTATCTACGCTACGAAAGTTCAAATCATATGTTGGTTTGGAATCGGCTAAACCTAAATTAAAAAAATGGCTACAAGATTTTGAATTTATAGATATTACAACTGCTGATAGTCTTACCAATTGGGATGAAGTAAAAAGGGTAAAGCTTTAACTCAAATCTCAAAGTGCCCTAGTTGCACTTGCCAGAAAAGGCTACCATTTTGGCGATATAAGATTTATAAGTAAGAACTGTTTCACTAGGTTTATTTAACTTCGTAACCTGTTATTATTAAGAAGCGCAAAACATGAAAGAAGATTTTTTTACTTTAGATATGATCGACTATGAGTCTTCTTTCAATCTTAAGGAACAGATTTATAAGTACCTAAAGTACTGGCCGTGGTTTTTGGGTAGTTTGGTGTTATGCGTGCTTTTAGGCCTGGTCTATCTGCGTTATACCCCTGAGTCGTACGCATCAATGGCTAAAATCAAGATTATTGATGAATCCAAGGAGATGAACGTGGCGTCGGATGCCCTTTCTATGCTTAACGGTGGAGTTTCCCAAATTAATATGGATAACGAAATAGAAGTTTTACGATCGTATCGCTTATTGGACAAGGTAGCTTCTGATCTTAATCTAGACATCACTTTTTTTGAAAAAGAGACAATTAAGAAAACACAGATTTGGAATGTACCCATATTATTAACCAAAACTATACTTAAAGACAGTCTGAGGAAGCCTCTGGCCTATGATTTAACATTAGGTAGCAATGCATTGGTGGTAAAGGATGATTTAGAGCGAAGGTGGACCTTAAAATATAGCGAGCTGGATTCCACCACCACAACCTTGCCTTTTAAAATCACCATATTGACCACTTTTGATAAAAACGAATATCTGGGGCGAAACTTTGAAGTTATCATCAAGCCTAGAAAAGTCACAATTGCTGATTTACTTAAGGAAATACAAATACAGCCCACCAGCAAGAACAGTGATATTATTTCTCTACAGCTAGAGGGCGAAAGTTACCAACGGTCCGAAGCTATTTTAAATACCCTTATTCGAGTGTTTAACAACGATGGGGTACTGGATCGGCAACAAGTTTCTAAACGTACCTTGGATTTTATAGACGAACGCTTTGTATACCTTTCCACGGAACTGGATTCAATTGAAGGAGGTAAGGAGAGTTTTAAGCGTACCAATAACCTCTCCTATATAGAGGCCGATGCCGGGATTTCCTTAGAGCGAAAATCGGAAACCGAGAATCAAGTCGCCGAACTGGAAACCCAACTTTCCTTGTCGGGCTTATTGAAACAAACCGTTATGGGTCAGTCAGCATATAGCTTGTTGCCCGTAGATATTGGCCTGGACAATAGTAGTTTAAGCACTTTGGTGTCCTCCTATAATGAAATGGTATTAGAACGGGAGAAATTAGGAATGACCATAGGAGAGGGACATCCGAGTATGGTGGCCTTATCCGAGCAATTGGAACGTACCAAGGTAAATATCTTGAAAACCGTAAATGTATACCAGTCCCAAATGCGGACGGCCTTAAGCCGCTTGAACGCGCAACGCTCCAAGGCCAGCTCTGCCTTCGCCGGCTTACCGGAAAAAGAGAAGATACTACGTTCCATTGAACGCCAACAGAGTATTAAAGAAAATCTCTTTTTATTGTTATTACAAAAACGAGAAGAAGCAGCCATTAATTTTGCGGTCACGGCGCCTTCGGTAAAAGTGGTGGATTTTGCGCAAACGGACAAAAAACCTGTAGCGCCAAAAAAAATGGTGGTAATGGGCATTTCAGGGCTCTTGGGCCTTTTTCTGCCCTTTGCCTTTTTCTACGTTCGGAATACTCTGGATACCCAAATAAATACCCGAGGCGATTTGGAGAAATTACTACCTACCATTCCTATTGCGGCTGAAATACCGCACATAAAAGGTAAAAAGGTATTTAAAGATATCAATGACCGTTCCCAAATGGCCGAATCTTTCCGAATTTTAGCCGGTAACCTCAAGTATTTGCTACCTGCCAGAACGGGGAGCGCTAGGGGTAGGGTGGTTTATCTTGCTTCGGCCATAGAGGGCGAGGGAAAAAGCCTATTGGCCTATAACCTTTCCGTCGCTTTGGCCAGTCTGAATAAAAAAGTGCTGCTGGTGGGGGCTGATTTACGAAACCCCAAATTGCATGATTTCTTTGGAATGGGTTTGGCTACCAAAGGCCTGTCTGATTTTCTTCGGAATCCGGAAAAGCATACCAATGAATTTATCTATCCCGGTTTGGATAGTGTGCCCAGTCATAAAGTTTGCCTTAGTGGTTCTATCCCACCAAACGCCCCATTACTATTGAGCAGTGAAGGTTTTGAAAACTTCATAATACAAGTACGGGACGCTTTTGATTATATTATTGTCGATACCGCTCCGTTGATGCTGGTCACGGATACCTCCTTGATTTCCGAATATGCGGATATTACCCTGTTAGTCGCACGCGCTGGTTTGACGGATCGAACGATTTTAGAAAAGTTTGGTCATAGCAAGCAATCGGAAAGCTTTAAAAACCTGGCCTTGGTACTCAATGATTCTGAAACCAGTATAGCTACTTCCTATACCTATGGCGCTAAATAACATAGGTTCTTGATAAGGTTTTTTTAATTGGTAAATTGGGATAAATGGTTTTTACGTTTCAACGCCTATTGCTGAACTGTTTAAAGGCATAAAGTTGAAGAATTTCCAAGATTTAAAAAGGTTGATTATCTAAAACTAGCAATGGAAATTACCGCTAAGGACAAGGCACCGATAACCACCCCAAGCCATTGGGGGGTATTATTGGTGTTCCGTACCTTGCGCTTATTAGGTTCCACATACACAATATCATTCGATTTCAAATAGTAATTGGGGGAGTTGAATAGTTCATCCGTGTTTAGATTTATCCGTTTGGTGGTTTTAACACCGTCCTGCTCACTGATTAAAAACACATTGTCCCGTTTGGCAAAAATGGTCATGTCCCCGGCCAAGCCCAAGGCTTCCAATAAGGTCACTTTTTCATTAGCAATCGTAAAAACCGAAGGGTTGTTTACCTCGCCCAATACCGAGACCTTAAAATTGAGATACCGAATATCTACAATAGGATCCAGTAGCAATTGACGCACAACCAGTTCCTTAGTGATGTACTGCCGCAAGTCCTTTTTGGTAAGTCCGGCTGCTCGGATTGCCCCGATGAACGGAAATTGAATATTTCCGTCTTGGTCAATAAGGTAGCCCGCCGTAGGTGAAGGCCTTCCATTAAAATTATTTGCTTGAGAGGATGTTTTATTAGCCAAATTGAACATTTCCGCAGCTTCAACATTTAAGCTGCTTACGGTAATGCTAAGAATATCATTTTTTTGGAGTACCGGTTCTAAAGTCGCAGGGGTTTCTTGAAATTCAGCGTCTCCCAAATCATTAAAGTAGGTCGCCTTGTCTACCGTACTACACGAGAAAAATTGTACGATGAATAGAAATAGCCCAGTGAAGTTACAGATATGTTTAAAAAGAGGAATGGCATAAGAAGCTTGCTTGGTATTCGGTGTCATAAGGTTTTTTTTAATCACAAAATAGGAAACCAACGCTAGCAGCATTGGATTCCGGAACAAATATAATTAACCCTAGGGTGCATTTCGCCTATTTTAGGTAAGAATGTTAATGAACGTTGTTTTTCTTGAAGTACAACAGAAAGAATCTATGGTATCATGAACGATAGTGACCCATAAGCTTCTCGATACATTTTCATTTTTGCTCTCGCGCAATGAAAACACTCGAAGTGACATATATGATTGTTGATTTTACTTCGTCAGTTCGAGTGATTTTTTCTTGAAGTACAACGGAAATGGAAAATAGTATCGAGAACCCTAGTAACCCGTTAGCTTCTCGATAAAAATTCCTCGTACCTCGTAATTCACTCGAAGTGACAATGGGTTTTCAGATGTTGCATTGTGCGTTTGAGTGGCGTCCTGTAAGCGACGTTGTATCGAGAACCTTAGTAACCCTTGAGCTTCTCGATACATTTTCATTTTTGCTCTCGCGCAATGAAAACACTCGAAGTGACATAATGGTTGTTGATTGCACCTCGTCAGTTCGAGTGGCGACCTGAAAGAGACGTTGTATCGAGAACCTTAGTAACCTGTTTGCTTCTCGATACATTTTCATTTTTGCTCTCGCGCAATGAAAACACTCGAAGTGACATAATGGTTGTTGATTGCACCTCGTCAGTTCGAGTGGCGTCCTGAAAGAGACGTTATATCGAGAACCCTAGTAACCCTTGAGCTTCTCGATACATTTTCATTTTTTGCTCTCGCGCAATGAAAACACTCTAAGCGACAGCCTTGTGTTTAGTTAAACCCTGTCAGTTCGAGTGGCGTCCTGGAAGTGACGTTATATCGAGAACCTTAGTAACCCTTGAGCTTCTCGATACATTTTCATTTTAGCTCTCGCGCAATGAAAACACTCGAAGTGACATATATGATTGTTAATTTTACTTCGTCAGTTCGAGTGGTTTGTTCTTGTAATGCAATGGAAAGAAGAAACTGTATCGAGAACCTCTGGTGCCATTAGCTTCTCGATACAAATTCCTCGTACCTCGTAATTCACTCGAAGTGACAATGTTGATTTTATGCTACTCAGTCAGTTCGAGCGGCGTACTGGAAGTGACGTTGTATCGAGAACCCTAGTAACCCGTTAGCTTCTCGATACTAATTTTCTCGTGCCTTGTAAATTCACTCGAAGTGACAATGGGTTTTTGATTCCATCCTGTCAGTTCGAGCGGCGTCCTGGAAGTGACGTTGTATCGAGAACCCTAGAAACCCTTGAGCTTCTCGATACATTTTCATTTTTGCTCTCGCGCAATGAAAACACTCGAAGTGACATAATGGTTGTTGATTGCACCTCGTCAGTTCGAGTGGTTTGTTCTTGTAATGCAATGGAAAGAAGAAACTGTAACGAGAACCATTGGTACAAAATTGCTTCTCGATACTAATTTTCTCGTGCCTCGTAAATTCACTCGAAGTGACAATGTTGATTTTATGCTACTCAGTCAGTTCGAGCGGCGTCCTGGAAGTGACGTTGTATCGAGAACCCTAGTAACCCTTGAGCTTCTCGATACATTTTCATTTTTGCTCTCGCGCAATGAAAACACTCGAAGTGACATTGGGTTTTTGATTACATCCTGTCAGTTCGAGTGGCGACCTCAAAGAGACGTTGTATCGAGAACGCTTGTACCTTGTAAATTCATTCGATGTGACCCTATTCATTTTAGCTTTATTAGGGAAACATAAAACTATGAAAACTGAATTTTACTAATTTAGTCAGGTTTTATAGCGTTGGAGGTATCTTGAAAACATTTGGAATTTTAGTCCCTTGCGATTTTAAAACAACAATAATTAGTTCATTTTTACAATATGTATCGCTTTATCATCCTCTTGGTAGCTATTGTCGTCATGCATTCTTGCAAGGAATCGCCTGCGAAAGAAGACCCCTATCAATGGCTACCGATGACGGTTACCGCCACGGCGTATAATTCTACCCCTGCACAAACCTCTTATGAACATCCCGGAATAACGGCTTGGGGAGATTCCATTATCCCTGGTGTAAAATGGATAGCTGTATCCCGAGATCTGCTAAAAAAAGGATTGGATTATAATACCTTGGTCAAAATTGATACTTTTAAGGGCGTTTATCTGGTGAAGGATAAAATGCATCCCAGGTGGCAAAATCGTATCGATATTTATATGGGAGAAGATATACAGAAGGCAAGAGACTGGGGGAGAAGGAAGGTTGACATCAAATACGGTGTACCAAAGGATACCGTACATACTGCTGAAAAATGAACACACGATTACTTTTTGTTGTGGTTGTAGCACTGCTTTCGTCCTGTAAATCGACGCTAAGCATTGTTGATAAACCCATAATTTTCGATACCAACCGCGAACGTTTAACACTGGAGTATTTGGAACAACGCTACGGGCTAGATGCGGATACCCCGGAAATAACCCCCAAGATGATTGTCTTGCATTGGACCGTAATCCCCACCTTGGAAAAGTCCTTTGAAGCGTTTAAAAATCCGACACTACCCAATTGGAGACCGGATATCAATAGCGTAAGTGGGTTAAACGTATCCTCACAGTTTATGGTAGATCGCGATGGAACCATTTATAAGCTATTACCAGAAACTACCATGGCACGACATGTTATTGGATTAAATCATTGCGCTATTGGTGTGGAAAATGTAGGAGGTGGCGAAGGACAACCCCTAACCAAGGCACAATTGAAATCGAATATTCGTTTGGTACGCTATTTGGCAACTAAATACGAAATTGATTATCTCATCGGGCATTATGAATATTCACTTTTTGAAAACCATCCCCTGTGGTTGGAGAAAGACAGCGGGTATCGCACCGTAAAAACCGACCCGGGAGCCGATTTTATGGAAAAGGTAAGAAAAGCAGTGGATGACTTGGATTTTAAACCACTTCCAAAATCGTAATACAACTAGTTCACAGCGATTACCAGACATTAGTAGCATACTACAAGACAACTAAAACTAGGAGAATGAAATACATAGCACCCTTACTGATTATTCTAATTCCATTTTTTGGAGCGAGTCAAACCCAGAATATTACGACAGCGCTGTACGATTCCTATGAAACCTACAAGGAACAATCCTTGAACAAAAGACGGGTAAAGCACTCGGAAATTGCACCGTTAATTGCCAAAGCCGATGCCAACCCAAAGTTTACCGTATCCAAGGTGGGTAGGTCTATTGATGGGAAAAGCTTGTCCTTGATTAGTTTGGGCACAGGTGAAACCAGTGTTTTTCTTTGGTCACAGATGCATGGCAATGAACCTACGGCTACCCAAGCTATTTTTGACCTATTGAATTTCTTTGATAGTCCAGATTTTCAACAAGAAAAAAAGGCCATTTTAGAGCAACTGACCATTCATTTTCTTCCGATGCTAAATCCTGACGGCGCGGAGCTGTTTCAACGAAGAAATCTATTGGGTATAGATATTAATAGGGACGCAGTACGCCTGCAATCTCCAGAAGGACAGACCCTAAAAAGAGTGCGCGATAGTTTGGAGGCCGATTTTGGTTTCAACCTACACGATCAAAGTACCTACTACAATGCAGAACGAACGGATAAACCAGCAACCATTTCTTATTTGGCACCGGCCTACAACTATGAAAAGGACATCAACGACGTACGTGGAAATGCAATGAAAATCATCGTATTCATGAATAGGATCTTACAGGAGTACGCCCCAGGCCAGGTAGGTCGCTATAACGATGACTTTGAACCAAGAGCCTTTGGGGATAATATTCAAAAATGGGGGACAAGCACAATTCTGATCGAGTCTGGCGGATATCCCAATGATATTGAAAAACAAGAAATTAGAAAACTGAACTATGTTTCTATTTTGTCAGCTATTTATACCATTGCCAAAGATACTTACAAGGATATTCCGATTACTGAATACGAAAAGATACCGGAGAACGACAGAAAACTATTCGATCTAAAGCTTGTGGGTGCCCAATATGAACTCATGGGAAACACCTATACGGTAGACATAGGAATCAATCAGTTAGAAGTAGATTACGAAGACCATAACCAGTTTTGGTACAGCAGTCGTGTTATAGACCAAGGAGATTTGTCTACCTATTACGGGTATGAAACTTTGGATGCCAGTGGGCATACCATACAACCCGCTAAAGTGTATCCGGAAGTGATGGATGGGATGTCGGCTATGAAAGGCCTTAATAGCGTGGCGCTACTCAAAAAGGGCTATGGATACGTACGGATGAACACCATACCGCCTACAGCGTTGAATTCCCCTTTACCGTTTCATATTATTGGTAAAAACTATGAAGTGCCCGAACTACGATTACAACCCGGTATAAATCCAACCTTTTTTCTTGAAAAAAATGGGATATTGGAGTATGCCGTTATCAATGGTTTTCTAGTCGATTTAAAACAGGGAAAACCAACCATACCTAACGCTATGATTTATCGGTAAGGCATTAATAGCCAAATTGAATGGTCATTTGAGAACCGTAACGTAATAAAATGACCAACATAGAAACTAGGGTCACAATAATTGTAGAGAAAAGTAATAGTACCAAATTTTTATAAACCGTTGAAAGTAAGCTTAAGGCACTATTTCTTATAATTTCGTTGAATACATCCATGATGTCTAATTTTTAAAATCCGTATCATAGTTCAAAGGATGTTCGTTGGTACTCGTTGGGGTCATTAGTATAACAACCAAGTAAGTAAAAACCCTACTTTGAAGCTAGTATCAGTAGGTAAAAAGATGGCTGACAACAATTTAGTTCACTTAATGTAGGACATAAAAAAAGGGAAGCAAAAGCTTCCCCTAATCGTAATGGTTATACATATGTTATAAGGTTTCTGCATCCAACAACGCAAAAAACTTATCTAAATTAGGAAGGATAACAATTTTTGTTCTTCTATTTTTTGCCATGTTTTCTTTGGTGTCGTTCGCTACCAAAGGCAGGTAGCTGCTTCTACCAGCAGCAATCAACTGCGTTGGGTTTACATCATACTGCTTTTGTAGCTCACGAACTATGGATGTAGCACGTTTAACGCTTAGGTCCCAGTTATCGGTTACCATGGGGGTATTTATAGTTCTAGCATCGGTATGCCCTTCTACCATCACCTCCATACTTGGTTCGGATTTAATGACCTCTGCTAATTTTTTAAGGATTTTGTCCGCTTTGTTACTCACTATATAACTTGCCGTGTTGAACAACAATTCATCGGAAATATTGATCATCACTACGGTCTTATCGATACTTACATTCACGTCGTCATTCTCATCAGAAATAGATTGTTGTAGCTTATAGGATACGGCCAAGTTCATAGAATCTTGAAGCGTTGTTGCTTGTGCCAATTTAGCAGCATCAACATTTTTCAAAGTATTGCGCATATTTGCTTTGGTATTGTTGCTCATTACGGCAACATCATCCACAGTGGTGTACTGCGTGTCGTTGATTTCCTTTAAGGAATTTATTTTAGAATTGTATTCGGCCACACGCGCTTCTATCTTAGCGAATTTATCTTCCAATTCTTCCTTTTCAACTCTAGTTTTGGTAAGCATACTTGTGGTTTCGGATAAGTTATCCTCCAAGGCTACATATTTCTTTTTAGAAACACATGAAGCTAAAAGTGCTATGGAAAGAATTCCTGCTACTGCTAATTTTTTCATTTTATAGTTGTTTAAATTTATAAACGGTTCTCATTGGCATGTACGGAAAAAGTCGATGAACGGATGTTTTGATTTTAAGGAAATTTATAATAATGATACTTTTTTATCCCCTGAATAATTGAATTTTAGGGAATTGCAACGAAAATATAAAGCAAAAAAAAAGAGGCCGATGGGCCTCTTTCATATATACATTAGTTGCTTTTATTCGCAACCTCCGGTAAAACCTTCGGCATCAAATTTGGTTTGAACCGCACCTTCTCTGGTTCCCGTCCTTACCTGTATGGCCAGGTTGTTTTCACCACTTCCATCTCGTTTTGGACTGCAATATTCGAATAAATAAAAACTGTTCGCTCTTTCGGAAACCTTATCGGAAATATCGTTAAAGGTATCTTCCAATTCTTCCTTGTTCGTAGCAAATACCGTTGCAGTCTTCCCAATATCGGATAATACCTGGGTATCTATTTCACTTCCTAGGCCAATACTAAAGAAGGATATATTTTCATTGGCATCATTTACTTTTTCAAGGGCTGCCGTTTCGGTAAAGCGAGAGGCTTGATCGGTACCATCGGTAAAGATTACTACGGAGGCTGCACCAATATTTCCCCCTGCGGTTGTTTCCTGGATAAGATCGGAGGCAATATCCGTAGATTTGATTACGGCCCCATATAAATCCGTTGACGGATCGGAACTAATGTCAACGGTAATCCCTCCTATAGCCGCTATAAGTTCTGTACGAGATGACGTAAGTTCATTTAACAAGTGTAATTCGTCTTCACCATCAAACCAATAGATGGCCATTTGATTGGATGCTTGCGGTGTTTCCGGCATTACATTAGTAATAAAACTCGCACTTGCTACTTTTAGCTCCTCAAGACTACTATCCAATACACTATTGCTCAAGTCCAATACTAACAAGGTGTTGTTATTGAAGATTTGAGAATTAGGGGAAATACGTGCGAAGGATTCGGAGGTGGATATGGTATTAAAGCAATCATCGTTTCGCCCTTGTTCATAAATCGTGAATTGATTTGCGGTTAATCCGGAGACCGGATTTCCATTTGTGTCCGAAACTTTAAAGAAAATGGACACTTTTCCAGGTGCCGTGGTGAATTGATCTTGAATGGATAGTACTAATTCGCCTTCTTCCAATCCCAAACAGTCATCAACTGGCTTTCCTTGGCCCAGCCCTTCTCCTAGATTTAAATCAAGGTCTATATCGTCATCTGCATTTCCACAGGATACAATAAGGGTAAGGATAAAAAGGGTACTAAAAGTTCTAAAGAACGTTTTCATAGAGATACATTTTGTGTTCAACAAAATTAACGCACTTTCTGCTTAGAAATTATGGGTAGGTTTTTTTATTATGTTAAACAATGTTAAAGACTAAAAATTAATTCCAATAATTGTAAGTTTGAAGAATTCAAAATAACCGCCATACCGTTGAGAAATACCGTTTTATTAGCAGTACTAGTTTTTTGGGCCAACTCCTTATGGTCCCAAAAGAAAAATGCTGAATTTACCATAAACATTAAAGAAAAAACAGGACCTATTGTAATTGACGGTATAGGTGATGATTCCGCATGGCGTAACACGGATGTGGCCAAAGATTTTTTTATGGTGCTACCCATGGATGATGGTCCGGCGGTTAATACCTCAGAAATACGAATGGCGTATGATGCCAGGAATATCTATCTTTTAGCTACCTTTTATAATGAACAAAAGGGTAAAAACTTTGTAGAGTCGCTTCGCAGAGATTTTTCCTTTGGCAAAAATGACAACTTTTTATTGTTCCTAGACCCATTTAATAACCAAACAACAGGTTTTTCATTTGGAAGCAATGCGGCCGGTGCCCAATGGGACGGTACCATGTTCGCCGGGGGCAGGGTTGATTTGAACTGGGATACCAAATGGATTTCCAAAGTGGTGCAAGATGAGGAAAAGTGGGTTTTTGAAATGGCGTTACCCTTTAAATCGATACGCTATGAGGCCGGTGTAACGGAGTGGGGCATTAATTTTAGTCGGCTTGATTTAAAGTCGAGCGAAAAATCCAGTTGGACCCCTATCCCTAGGCAATTTCCCACAGCATCGTTGGCCTATACCGGTACTTTGGTCTGGGACAAACCACCACCGGCACCTGGCGTCAACTATTCTATCATCCCGTATGTGTTAGGCAATGTATCCCAGGACCTAGAAGCCAATGGGAATCCAGAATATGAGGTAAAAGTAGGCGGTGATGTAAAATTCAGTCTAACGTCTTCCCTTAATTTGGATTTAACCGTTAATCCTGATTTTTCACAAGTGGAGGTGGATCGGCAAGTCACCAATCTAGACCGTTTTGAACTATTTTTTCCGGAACGACGACAGTTTTTCCTTGAGAACAGCGACCTGTTTGCCAATTTTGGATACGACAACATCCGTCCGTTTTTCTCACGTAGGATAGGCTTAGGTGTCCCCATACAGGCAGGCGCACGTATAAGTGGTAATTTGAACGATAAGTGGCGCGTAGGTCTTTTGAATATGCAAACCGCTAGTGTCGATGCTACAGGTCTACCAAGTCAGAATTTCGGGGTGCTATCGCTACAACGGAAAGTATTTAAGCGATCTAACATTGGATTAATGTTGGTGAACAAACAATCCCTGAACTATCCTAATGAAAGTGATTCGATACAAACTGTTTTTCCAAAATTCAATAGGAATTTAGGTATAGAGTATAATTTAGCTTCCTCCAACAACCTTTGGAACGGAAAGGCCTTTTTTTTGAAATCCTTTGGACCGGAGCAGCGCGGAAATGGGGTTACGCAAGCGATGAACATTGATTATAATAGCAGAAAATGGAATTGGGGCTTTAAACAAGAATGGGTGTCGGAAGATTACACGGCGGAAGTGGGTTTTGTGCCGCGGACCGGTTATGTGAGCTTGAGTTCTTCCGTAGGTCATATTTTTTTTCCACAAAGTAGTAAACTGGTAAGTCACGGACCGCAATTGAACTTCAATTACTTCTTTAACGAGTCATTTCAGCAGACAGACCGCACCAATTTTTTGGTCTATAATTTTGATTTTAGAAACCGTAGTAATCTATTATTCTTTGTGTCCGATGATTATGTGGAACTGCTTGCTCCTTTTGATCCTACCAGATTAGGCAAGGAACAGCTCGCAACGGGAACCAAGCACAACTGGAATTCCTTTGGATGGGAATTTAATTCCAGACCACAGAGTGTATTCACCTATAATTTTGAGGGTAGGTTAGGGGGCTATTATTTAGACGGTAAACGCACCAGTTTATCAACGGAGTTGGGATACCGTTTTCAGCCCTATGTAAGTTTGAGCGCAAATGTCAACTATAACCATATTAGTTTACCGGAACCCTGGAACATATCACAATTTTGGCTCGTTGGTTCTGAAGTAGATATTACTTTTACCAATACCGTGTTTTTCTCCAACCTTTTCCAATATAATGAGCAGACAGGCAACCTTAATGTGAATTCTCGGTTTCAATGGCGCTATAGTCCCGCATCCGATCTATTCTTGGTCTATACGAACAATTATTTTATCACCCCTTTTGAAGGTCGTAATTGGGGCCTTACCTTGAAGTTCACCTATTGGTTGAACAAGTGATGATTTGAATTAGAAGGTTACCTGTATAAAAAATGGAAAAATTAGCATGGAATACCAAAGGAAATATAGCCGTTTTAATCATGGCTGCAGGCCAGTCTTCCCGGATGAACGGAATTAAACAATTACTACCCTGGAAAGGGACCACGCTATTACAACATACCATAAATACCATACTCGATATTCAGAAAGACAAGGTATTTGTGGTACTGGGTGCGAATGCCAATATCATTGAGGAAGCACTAACATTATCCTCACAGCCTATTACGTGCATTACAAACGAAACGTGGCAAAACGGACTAGGAAGTAGTATTGCTTGTGGCGTTGCCCACATTCTAAAACAAGAACAAGATATAGATGGAATATTAATCTGTCTGGCGGATCAACCTTTACTCACCAGTAGCTATTATAAGGAATTAATACGTGTGTTCACATCAAATGAGGTACCTATTGTAGCTACACGATACCCAAATAAATCGGGTGTTCCTGCTATTTTTAAAACGGAAATAGCACAAGAATTAATACATTTGAAAGAAGATCATGGTGCAAGGTACATGATGTCTAAATACAAGGAAACATTACTCGCATTGGACGCGGGTGACCAGATAGTGGATATAGACACACCCGAAACCTACAAAAGAATATACAAACAGCATAATAAAAGTAAAGAATGAACCGTAACAGCTTAGTGAAGTGCAGTAACCTTTTTCTTATAACCAGTAGCATGGCAGTGTCTTCGGTGTTAGGGCAAGAAATGAGTTTTGAAGAGTATAATCCAACATCTACCTTGGTGGTTCCAGGTAAGGAAATTACACAGGCCAAGTTTCGGTTTATAGACATTCACAGCCATCAACGCGACATGTCCGTTGAAAAACTGACAAGTTTACTTGCCGATATGGAAGCGCTCAACGAAGGTATTATGGTAAACCTGAGCGGTGGATCTGGGACGAGTTTAACCGAAAAAGTAGAAAACATAGAAAAAAGTTTCCCGAACCGTTTTGCTGTATTTGCCAATGTCGATTTTGAGGGTGTAGGAACCGCGGATTGGGGTAAAAAAGCAGCTAAGCAATTAGAAGAAGATGTAAAGAACGGGGCGAAGGGACTTAAAATATTTAAAAGTCTTGGCCTGCGTTATACCGATATCAACGGAAATAGGCTTGCTATTGATGACAATCGCCTAGATCCCATATGGGCCAAATGTGGAGAATTAGGAATTCCTGTGCTCATACACGCTGCAGATCCAAAATCGTTTTGGGACGACATGGATAGTAAAAATGAACGATGGTTGGAGCTAAAGACACGACCCAGAAGAAAACGCTCCGCTACAGATCCTGCACCTTGGGAGCAAATTATAAAGGAACAACACACGGTGTTCAAAAAGCATCCAAACACCAACTTTATTAATGCGCATATGGGTTGGTATGCAAATAACCTAGGGAAGCTAGGTGCGCTTTTAGATGAAATTCCGAATATGTACGTGGGGATTGCCGCAGTTATCGCAGAGTTGGGAAGACAGCCTCAATTTGCAAGAGCATTTTTTATAAAATATCAAGATCGCATCCTTTTTGGTAAGGATAGTTGGAAGCCAGAAGAATTCCCCACCTACTTTAGGGTATTGGAAAGTAATGATGAGTACTTTCCGTATTATAAAAAGTACCATGCTTTTTGGGCCATGTATGGGCTTAACCTACCGGATGAAGTGCTCAAAAAAGTATATTATAAAAATGCACTTAAAATCGTTCCGGGATTGGATGCGTCGCTGTTTGAATAAGAATATCTACTAGTTTCAATACGTTTGAACGTGCTTGCTACTACCTTTTTCAAGGTCTTAAAAACTACTATAAGATATTTTTGGTTTTAAAAGATATGGTGTCTTTTTTCCTTTTGTTAACCTTGCTGTTTTTTAATTTAGGTAGTGTATGTTATAAAAATAAAAAACATAACACACTATATTTGAAACAGTTGTGCCTCATTTTTAAAAAAAAGGTCTGCTGAATGTGATTTTTATGGTGATATGGATACCTATTCACAAAACCGAAGCACTACATGGCCAGGGAGACGGAATTCACAAAATTAATTCAAGAGCATCAAGGCTTACTCATGAAGGTTGCTTCGGTGTACACCAATACCATTCCAGATCGAGAAGATTTGTTTCAAGAAATTGTATATCAGCTGTGGAAGTATTTTGACTCCTTTAGAGAGGAATCAAAAATTACTACTTGGATGTACCGGGTAGGGATGAATACAGCAATTACCCATTTGAAAAGATCAAAAAGAGTAACTACCACAGGAATGATATCAAAAGCAATGGAGTTGGGTGCCACTTCTGATGACGCAATCTACGAAGAGCGCCTGGCCCTGTTACATACCTACATTCAAAATTTGAATCAATTAGAAAAAGGGCTGATGCTTTTACTTTTAGAAGGTAAACCTTATAGCGAAATAGCAGAAATAACGGGATTGTCGGCTTCTAACGTAGGAACTAGAATCTCCCGTATTAAAAAGAAATTAAAAAAAACTATCGTTAAAACCTAGGATTATGGAACTAGAAGAACTACAACTAGCGTGGACCCAAATGGGGAAGGAACTGGCAGCTCAAAAGCAACTTACAAATACCATTATCATGGAGATGACAAAGGCCAAGTATAGGAATAAGTTTAAAAAAATAAGCAGGTACGAAAAAACAGGCGCGGTGGTTTGTTTTGGTATAGCGCTCCTTATTCTACTTAATTTCTACAAATTAGATACCTGGTATCTTCAGGTATGTGGTGCTCTTAGCATAGGTTTCTTAATCGTTATGCCGGTATTGGTACTTACCGCCTTAAAAAGAATTCAAGATTTGGATATTTTTACTGGAACCTATACAAATGGTTTGGTAAGATATACGACCTTAAAAACTAAATTATTACGACTACAGCAAATTAGTATTGGACTATCGTTTGTTATGATGTTTCTAATCATTCCTTTAACGTCCAAAATTGTAAATGATACAAATGTGTTCTCCATGTCTTTTAAGGCAGAACAATGGATTGGTTTCGTGGTGGTCTTTATTGGGATGTTACTTTTCTCTCGATGGGGCTACAGAAGCTATCAAAGAATAACAGATTCCGCAGCGTTATTGTTAAAGGATTTAAAGGAATAATTGGTTATTCGGTTAGTTTTTTTTGAATATAGTTCAATATGAGCATCCAATTCATTTTGAGTAGGAGGGAAGCCGTAGGCACGTTATCATCTGCTATGGCCGAAATAATAGCTTCGTGTTGGTTATCCGATTTGTTGTAGAAAGAATCGTTTTGCATAAACGCACGTTCGTAAAAGAATACCCTTGTTTTTAAATCGTGCAGTAACTGTAGCGCCAGCTCATTCTCAAAACCTTCGGTCAATAGTCTATGAAATTCCATATCGGCCTGTATTCGCGTAATGGCGTCAGAGGCATTTTCAAATACCTCTTGTTGGGCTTTTAAATTGGTGATGTCAGCGTCGTTAAACGCTCTATTTTCAATAGCCATCACCTCTAAACTAGCGACAAGATCATAAAGGTCTTCGGCTTCTTTCACATCTAATTCCGCAATAACAAAACCACGATTAGGCACTGCCTTAATAATGCGTGCCTGCTGCAATTGTGCTAACGCCTCCCGTATGGGCGTAACACTTACATGTAACTCCCTGGATAAGGCAGCCAAGTTTATTGTTTTTCCTAAGTCTAGCGCACCCGATGTCATTTCTTTTAAGAGGTAATTACGCACCTGGTCGCGTAGATTTAGTTTTTTGCCCATAAGGCAAATATACTAAATCGTATACGATTACAGCTATGTTAAAATACGGGTAAATAGCTAACCTAAAGTTTAGACACACACTAAAGTCTTTCATTTTGCGTTAACAAGCTAGCAATTAATTATGATAATTATGAAAAATGTACTAGTTACGGTTAAAAACACATGTGTAATACTCCTTATTGCATCTTTTGCTATAAGCTGTAGTACCGATGAATCCGATAAGGATGGTGCACTGGATACCGACGCGTTAACGGCCCAGGAAGTGCAATTGGTCCTAGAATCGGACCAGCTAGCCAGTGCAGCAGACCAGGTACTATCAGAGTTATTCTTAAACAATGGTGCAGCCGGTAAAAATAGTCTTGCAAACGATTGTTATGTAGCGGAATATACGAACACGGGGTATAGCGTAACATTCAACAACTGCCATTTAAACGGTACCAATAATGTGAACGGAAGCTTGGTCGTTACCTACGATTTTAACTCCGAAAGTGCATCTTACAGCGTTGCTTATACTAATTTTTACGTAAATGAAGCCGTATTGAACGGTACTAGAACAATTCTGTTGTTAGGTAATACGAACGAAAACGCCCTTTCATATACGGTGACCAGTGATATGAATTTGGTGCTTGCAGACGGGACGAATGTCTCAGAAAATGGAGAACGTGTATTCGGCTTTACGATTGGAGAAAACATCGAGGATATCGCAATTACCCTTACGGGGAACTGGAATTTAACTGCCGGAAGCGATGCGTATACGATAAGCGTAATCAACGCGCTACAAACCAAGGTAGGCTGTACCTACGTAGCCGAAGGATTACTAGGTTTGGATAAAAACGGATTAGCCATTACGGTAGATTTCGGAGATGGTACTTGTGATGCTTTCGCAACCATTACCTACCCTAACGGTACCAAGGAAGAAGTATCCTTAAGGGATTAAACGTAGGGGCAGCAAGAAGGCTCTAATTACGCTGTTTTGAGCTTCTAGCATATAAATACTATTTAAACAGTAGAGAGTAAAGGAATCGTGCCAACATGGTATTATTCCTTTATTTTTTTAATCCCCGACAATGCTCTTAGCTAACTGGCTATATTTTCGTTGTTCCTCAGATTAATGGTCTCTACTAGTATAGCTTAGGTATTAGCTTTGGAAATAGCATCTATTCAAAGGATTGCGGCTTTCCTAAGTACCGCCTTGATTATTTATATGAGGGCTATTTACAAGGAGATACTTTAGCTTATCTTTTCCACAATTTTTACATACTATCGAATCATACCTTGGAAAACGATAGTGTTCAGTAGTTCTATTTAAAATCTAATTGCTAGTATTTAATGTTTTTTGTTGCTGCTCAAGATTACCTACTCCGTGTTCCATATTTTACATAACGAAGAGCGACATTTATCACTTCTGACAATGATCTTTCAAAAAATAGGAATAGCATGCCGTTACATAGATAGCTGTTTCTTACTTGTACCAGAACAAGAGCTTAAAATAATTGTTTGTATACGGTATACTTACCGCTAATTATGCCTTAAAATTCAAATACATAATGTATCTTTGTTACCGTTAAAAAGGGATGCAGAATAATCTTGCAATGACCTTAAGGATTTCCAAATAGTATAGCTATAACTATTTATTTGTCATTATCTACAGGCACCAGTGTACTTCGTTTTCTCTTCTAACAAAGGATATTTAAAAATTTAAAATTACGAATGGCAAAATCGCAACAAACATTTAACAAAACAGAAAAAGAAAAAAAGCGTTTAAAGAAACGTGAAGAAAAAAGGAAGAAAATGCTTGCCAGAAAGGCAGAGAAAAAAGAGGATGGAACCTCGGGAATTCCCTTGGCCTATGTAGATTTTAACGGAAATCTAGTGGATACCCCACCCGATCCGTCCATGAAGGTAGAGATTGAAGCTGAGGATATTGTATTGGGTATTCCTAAGAAAGAAGAAGGAGATGTAGAGGAGTTTGATCCTGTAAGAAACGGAAAAGTTTCTTTCTTTGATTCTTCCAAAGGATTTGGTTTTATTATCGATTCGGAAAATAATGAAAAATACTTTGTTCATGTAAGCGGACTCATTGATGAAATTTTTGAAAACGACAAAGTATCTTACGAATTAGAAAAAGGCATGAAAGGTATGAATGCCGTTCGTGTTAAGAAAATAGCATAGCAGTTAGTCGGTAACGCATTCAAATACTATGGCCAAGCGAAACACACTTCTTATCGTATTGGCCTTTTTTGCAATTTATGTCATTTGGGGAGCTACGTATCTTCTCAATAAAATTGCGGTAACGGAACTCCCGGCATTTATGCTGGCAGGAACACGCTTTGTGGTAGCGGGCCTTCTCATTTTTGGTATTGCTAAAGTCTCCGGTCGTTCTCTGAAAATTACCAAAGCACAGTTAATCAACACTAGTATTGCCGGTTTCCTATTCCTTACCTTCGGAAATGGGGTTATTGTTTGGGCCTTAACCTATGTAGATAGTGGTTTTGCCGCACTTGAGGTCTCCGCACAGCCCTTGGTTGTACTCCTATTGATGCGTATACTTCAAGGTAAAAAAATACAACTCATGTCGCTTATTGGAGTAGGCTTGGGCTTTCTTGGTATTTTCCTTTTAGTAAGCCAAAAGCAGATTATTAATGAAGAAGGAGCAGTGCTAGGCATGCTCCTTATTTTTGCCTGTATGATTAGTTGGGCATATGGTAGTTTGTTTGTTGGGAAGGCGGACTTACCCGCTAACTACTTTGTGAACACAGGGTATCAGATGTTTACTGGTGGCATTTTAATGTTCTTAGTTAGTTTGCTATTAGGTGAGCAGTGGATTTCCCCATTCGCATGGAGTACGCCGGTACAATGGTCCATGTTCTTGTTGATTATATTCGGTAGTATTGTTGCCTTTACTTCCTTTAATTATTTACTGCGTGTTGTTTCACCAGAAAAGGTGGCAACATCCTCCTACGTGAACCCGATAATAGCGATGCTTTTAGGTTGGTACTTTTTACAGGAAGAAGTTACGACACAGTCCGCCATTGCTGCCCTAGTTTTACTTACCGGTGTCTATTTTATTAATACGAAGAAAAAACTAACGCTATTCTCTAGGTTTTCTTCTGCAAAACCTAAAGCCTAAACCAAAACTTCCGATAAAGGAACAACAGCGCCCTCGGGTAAGCCATCTAAGGTAATTGCCCCAATGCGTACACGAACAAGCCTTACCGTAGGGAATCCTACAGAAGCGGTCATTTTACGTACTTGACGGAACTTTCCTTCGGTAACACGAATGGAAATCCAAGAAGTAGGCCTGTGAACACCAATACGCAATTGCCGATGTGAAGGCGGTAAAAATGTTGGTGGCACTATCCTTTCCGCTACACACAACCTTGTAGTATAGCTTTTTCCGTAGAGACCTATAGCTACGCCATTTTGTATTTGTTCTATAGCATCATCCGTAATAACGCCATCTAGTTGTGCATAATATTCTTTTTCTACACCACTACTATTAATGTGATCACTGAGCTTACCATCGGTAGTTTAGAGTAGTAACCCTTATGATTTTTCATCTAAACGGCCAATAGGCATAGTGCCTTCTGTAAACGGATACAATTCCGACAAAAATCTTTTATTTCGCAATTGTCGCTTTTCCCCAGAGGTAAACTGACTTAAAAACCCAAAGGGTTTATATGCTTTATAATGATAGTGCTTCCTTTCCATGGCCAAGGATACAAAGTTACAATAGCATTAAATAATAGGCATGCAGTTCTAATTAAGTTTTGTTGATTACATTTAGGCTATCTATTTATTGTTCATAAAAACTAACGCCAGTGTTTACTACAAACGTACCTAAAACTGTTCTTTGCCTCCTTACCTCTATTTTTATTTCTTCCCTTGTTTTTTCGCAAGGTTTTGAAGGATATTATCGTTTCCCGGATATTCATAACAATACGCTTGTATTTTCTGCAGAAGGGGATTTGTGGACCGTACCGTTGCAAGGGGGGTTGGCACAGCGCCTTACTTCCCATCAAGAAGAAGAACGTTTCGCGGTGTTTTCACCAGATGGAACTCAAATTGCGTTTTCTGCGAGTTATGAAGGACCTACCGAAGTATACACCATGCCAATTAATGGTGGCTTGCCCGTACGGTGGACCTATGAAGCTGATGCTTCCGTTGTAAATACATGGACTACTGATGGCAAAGTCGTTTATCAAACACGAGCATTTGCTAAAGTTCCGGATAATCAATTGGTCACGATAAACCTAGACACCAAAGAAAAATCGAGAATTGCTCTAGCTCAGGCAAGTGAAGCCTCTTTCGATGATACAGGTAATACCGTATACTTCGTTAGGCCAGCGTATCATCGTAATGTGACCAAAAGATATAAGGGCGGTACGGCTAGGCAATTGTATAAATTTACAAACGGAAGCGCTGAGGCTATAAAATTAACCAATGACTATACAGGAGAAAGTCACCATCCAATGTGGTCAGAAGGTAGAGTTTATTTTATATCCGATAGGGACGGCACCATGAATATTTGGTCAATGGACGATACCGGAGGTGACCTAAAACAACATACGACCCATTCCGAATTTGATGTGCGCTATGCCAATATTTCAAATGGAAATCTGGTATATCAAATGGGGGCGGACCTTTGGCACTATAATATTGCCTCAAATAAAGCGATTAAGATTAGCATTCAATTGGTATCGGATTTGGATCAACTCAGGGAAAAATGGGACGACAATCCCATGCAGTACGTTACTTCTGTCCACCCAGATGCAAAGGGAGAGTACGTGGTGATTACCGCTAGAGGTAGGGTATTTGTTGCTCCGGCAAAAGACGGTCGGTTTATTTCTTTTACAGAAAATAAGAGTGTTCGGTTTAGAGATGCAGTTTTTTCGTCTAACGGAAAGGACATTTATACGTTATCTGATGAGACCGGTGAGTTCGAATTCATTAGTATGCCATCAAATGGTATGGGCAGTCATAAACAAATCAGCAAAGATGGTGATGTGCTTCGGTTTAGAGGAATGCCCTCCCCAGACGGGCGGTGGATTGCGTATTCCGACTTAGAAAACAACATGTATACGCTTGACATTAAAAATGGTATAAGCAAAAAAATATCAACGAACCAAGAAGGCATCTCGGAATATGAATGGTCCCCAGATTCTAAATGGCTAGCCTTTGTGCAGACTGCGGCGAATACGATGGATCAGATCAAGATTTATAATGTAGCTTCGGGAACTTCCTTTGACCTTACCACGGATAGGGCGAACAGTGTAAATCCTAGATGGAGTCCGGATGGCAAATTTATTTATTTCCTATCAGATCGGAGTTTTACGTCCCTGGTCAGAAGTCCATGGGGTACTAGACAACCGGAACCCTATTTTGATGCTAGTGAAAAGCTATATCATATTGCGTTACAAAAAGGTATAAGATCACCTTTTAGGGAAGCGGATGAGCTTGAGATAGTTTCTAAAGAAATGAATACCGATGACAATACTACAAAGAAAGGTAAAAAAGATACCGATAAGGCTAAGGAAAAATCTGTGGTCGTAGCTATTGATCAAGACGGTATCAAAGAACGTTTGCAAGAAGTACCGATCAAGGCAGGTAATTATAGCCAACTAGCAGTAAATTCAGAAGCAATATATCTCGTTTCCAGCGAAACTGGAATTGATGCCAAAAAGCATTTGTCCGTTTTAAAAATAGAAAATGAGGATGTAAAACTACAAACGATGATTACCGATTTGGATAGTTATGAGTTAACCGGCAACGGAGAAAAACTGTTGGTTTTAAAACAAAAAAGCATGTACATGGTGGAGGCCGGTACGAGCGAAATTAAGGACATTTCAGAACATAAGATTGATGTAAGCGGATGGCGTTTTGCCATAACACCTAAAGAAGACTGGAAACAGATCTTTACAGATGCTTGGCGCATGGAACGTGATTATTTTTATGATAAAAATATGCATGGTGTGGATTGGGATGCGATGCATGCCAAATATTTACCTCTAGTAGATCGGGTGACTACCCGTAATGAATTATCGGATCTCATTGGTCGTTTTGTCGGGGAACTATCGGCATTGCATACCAGTGTACGCGGAGGTGATATGCGAAGTGACAAAAAGAATATTGCGGTTGCCAGTTTGGGAGGCGAATTTAGTCGTGATGTAGAAAACGATGGGTATCGCATCGACTATATTTATAAGGTAGACCCTGACTATCCGGATGGTAGGTCTCCGTTGGACGACCCTTATTTAGATGTTCGTACCGGTGATATTATAACCAGTATCAATGGTGTTCCCGCTTTGTCAGCCATCGATATTGGGGAACTTATTCGAAACCAAGTAGGCAAACAAGTGAGATTGAAGATTAAGCGGAATGCTGTCTCTCGGGATATAATTGTAACCCCAATTGCCTCTTCATATGACCTTCGTTACAGCGACTGGGAATATGGCAAACGTTTAGAAGTCGAAGAAAAAGGTAAGGATGAAATTGGGTACCTACACCTTCGTGCTATGGGTTCCAATGATATTAACCAATTCTATCGGGAGTTCTATCCTGTTTTTAATAAATCAGGATTAATTGTGGATGTACGTTATAATTTTGGTGGGAATATTGATAGTTTTATCTTAGAAAAATTACTTAGAAAAGCTTGGATGTATTGGAAAGCAAGGGCCGGTGAACCGTATTGGAATATGCCTTATGCTTTTAGAGGCCATATAGTTGTGCTTGTTAATGAAAATACCTATTCCGATGGGGAAGCCTTTGCAGACGGTTTTAAAAAACTTGGTTTGGGAACCACTATTGGAACGCGCACATGGGGCGGAGAAATATGGCTTAATAGTGACAATAGATTAAGTGACAATGGCCTGGCACGAGCACCTATGATGGGCGTTTACGGAGATAACGGAGAATGGTTGATCGAAGGGCACGGTTTTGTACCAGACATTGAGGTAGATAATTTACCGCATGCTACTTTTAAGGGACAAGATGCACAATTGGATGCAGCTATTAAACACCTTCAAAAGTTAATTAAAGAAGACCCGCGCGAGGTACCACATCCGCCGGCATATCCTGATAAATCATTCGACACGAATTCAAAATCTAAGAAACAGTAAGAGCATATGTATTGGTAATTAACTATCACTAACGTGTAGGCATTGGAGTAAGAAAATAAGAAGTAATTGCTTTTTAATACGAAATGGTGTGTTGCATTATTCTATTTAAATTCGATGGATTTTTTTATGGATGTTAGCGCATTTGTAGTTATTATCTTGGTATTTGATTATTAACTCCCATGGGCTACTCACAAATAGCTCCTAGAAGTACTTATAAACCTTCACAAATCTGCGGGATGTTCTACCTAAATGTTGTGTTACAATATTTCACCGTTTAATTGCGTTAGCTACCAAGTGCATTAACAAATTCAAATGTCCATAAATAAGAACCCAACAAAAAGAGTTGTTCTCGGCATTTTTTTAGCACTGGGTTTTTTGTGTGCTGCACAAGAACATGAACTAACAGAAAATCTATTTGTTCGAGTGTACGATTCAAACGGCAAAAAATTCAGCAAAGGACAGCTGCAACACATCAGTGATGCAGGCTTAAAGTTAATTTCAAAAGATAGTCTTGTTTTTGTTCCGATTTCGAAAATCGGAAAAATAAGAACCAAACACTCTTTAGGTGGAAATATAATTATGAGTTCTATTATTGGGGGGAGCTTAGGATTCGGTTTGATTGCGGGGGACCCAGAAACCTCAAGGTCTTCTGTGTATAGTGGGGGAGAAAGGATAGCAGCCGTTTCCGGTGGTTTGTTGTTAGGCGGACTCATAGGAGCTGGCACATCGGTGTTTAAGAAATCAAAAGCCTTCGATATTGATGGAGATTCCACTGCTTTGCAATCTTTTATTACTGCATTATCGGTCTACGGTATTAGCCCATGGCCTAAAGATTAATAAATTATTGATGTAAGCTTCATACCATAAATAAGATAGTCAAGTAGACTATCACTATGGTAACCTACGAGAAATAGAAATTTAAACTATGAGAAACATACTTTTTAGCTTATCACTGGTCATCGCAGTCAGTTTTCCAAAAATACACGCACAAGACGATCTTTACATTCCCCCATCCGTTAAAAAAATCGATTATGCAAACAGGGAACTCACATTTTCTGAAGTAACCATGAATGGCAAGGAAACAACCTATTTAGAAGTGGAACAAGGGGAGACCGTAAAAATGAAGACCAGAATACGATCTAAAAAGAACGGGGACTATTGTCCTGGCTGCATCGTACAAATCTATTGGGGAATTAATGGCTATACCTCTACCTGTGCTAAAAGCTTTGGTGGTTATAGCTTTAGTAAAAAGAAATCTAAGCACAGCTTCCAGGCACCCATGAAAGATGGTATTTATTACATTACCATGGGAGGAACCTTAGAATATTCTTGTAAGAATACTATCGAAAGACCCCGTTGTGCCCCTGAGTATGCCTTTGCTGTTCTAAAAGTTGGCAATCCTGATCCTGAACAGAAGATTACGGTGGTAAAAGATATACGGAATACCGGTGCTGCACTAAAAACAACTGTTGTTAAACCTGGTAGCTTTGGCAGTTTAGATACAGTAGAATGGTTTTTTAATGGAGAAAAACTTCCTTTTGACAACCAAGAAGAAATACCGGTTACGGAGTTTGGCACCTATACGGTAACGTGGTCCAATTGTTTAACTAGCGTTTCCGAATCCATTGATTACATCACCAATGAAGCGGATGCGATTGTTGGTTCAGACGTAACAGAAGATTTTGGTGAAGAAGACATAGGAAGTAATCCAGCTATTGCAGAAGATTCTGTTACTGCTATCACCAAGGAAGAGCCAGACCTGAGCGAAAGTACGGACATAGCTGTGTTGATAGAGAACTATGATACATTTGTGTTGAAAAACCTGATTTTTGACTTGGATAGAGCTACGATTAAACCAGAAGCTCAAGTGGTATTGAACCAGTTAGCCCAAATAATGAAGAACCAGCCCACCATGATTATTTTATTGGAAGGTCATACCGCTATCGGAAATGCCCGTCAGAACAGGGGGTTATCGGAGCGAAGGGTAGCATCGACCAAAAAGTACCTCGTTGGCCAAGGTGTTTCCAAACGCAATATCCAAACAAAAGGATGGGGCCAGGAAAAACCGCTGGTAGTAACCCGAGACATTGAAAAAGGAAGGATAAATAGAAGGGTAGAAATACAAATATTGGCTCGGTAAAACTGGCATAATTAAATAAACATAGTATCAACTATTTAGCATTGTATTATCTCAGTTTATTCTTTTGTTATGGTAGCGTATCTATTTCCTGGTCAAGGCACTCAATTTCCATCTATGGGGAAAGCGTTATTTGATAAATCAAAATTAGCTCAAGAATATTTTAAAAAAGCAAATGATATTTTAGGTTTTTCTATTACTAAAGTTATGTTTGAAGGGTCGGTTGAAGATTTAAAACAAACAAAATTTGCTCAACCAGCTATTTTTTTACATTCATTTGTTAAAACTAAGACTATTGGGAGTGCATTTAAACCCAACATGGTTGCTGGTCACTCGTTAGGTGAGATATCAGCTTTAGCCGCAATTGAATGTAATGACTTTAAATCTGCTTTACAATTAATATCATCACGTGCCGGGGCGATGCAAGGTGTTTGTGAAGTTGAAAATACAGGTATGGCCGTAGTAATAGGACTATATGATGTTATCGTAAAGGAATTTTACTGGAAGCAATATCATTTGTTCTATTATCTTTAGATGCTTGCCGCCAATCTACTTGCTTGATTTATGGCCCGTTTAGCATCTAGCTCGGACGCTACCGCTGCGCCACCTACCACATGTACTTTTATACCAATAGTTTCCAATGGTGTTGCTAGGTCATTTAAAGGTACTTGGCCTGCGCAAATAATGACGTTATCTACGGCTAACACTTTTGGTTGATCATTTTGGATGTAATGCAATCCTTCATCATCAATTTTAGTATAGCGTACCTCATTGATGAACTGTACGTTTTTCTTCTTTAATGTAGACCGATGAATCCAACCTGTAGTTTTTCCTAGGTTACCCCCAAACTTGCCCTTACTGCGCTTGAACATAAATAGTTCTCTTGGCGATGGATGCACTTCTGCAGTAATACCTTCAATACCACTCCTAGCTCCCAATGTTTTATCAATGCCCCATTCCGCTAACCACGCATCAATATTCAATGCAGTGCTTTCCCCTTCATATGATAGGTATTCGGAAACATCAAAACCAATTCCTCCCGCACCAATTACAGCAACCCTTTTGCCTACCGGTTTCTTAAGCTTTAACACATCAATATAACCTAGCACCTTGGCATGGTCAATACCTTCAATATTTAGTGTTCTTGGCCGTATTCCCGTGGCCAAGATAACCTCGTCAAAATCACCTTTTTCCAAATCTTCGGCAGATACTTGTTTATTTAGTTTTAGGCTTACCTTATGTAATTCTATTTGCTTGCCAAAATAGCGTAACGTTTCGTAGAATTCTTCTTTCCCCGGTATCTGCTTGGCCATGTTAAACTGTCCGCCAATTTCTGTATCGGCATCAAAAAGAGTGACTTCATGTCCGCGCTGCGCTGCAATTGTGGATGCAGCCAAACCGGCTGGGCCAGCACCTACAACAGCTATCTTCTTCTTTTTCTCTGTTGGAAGATAGTTGAGTTCTGTTTCATGACAAGCTCTTGGATTTACCAAACAGCTAGCTACTTTTTGTTCAAAAACATGGTCTAAGCATGCCTGATTGCAGCCAATACAAGTGTTTATTTCATCAGCTTTGTTCGCTTCGGCTTTTTTCACCCATTCTGGATCTGCTAAGAAGGGCCGTGCCATGGAAATTAAATCCGCATGACCTTCTGCCAATACCTGTTCCGCTGTTTCCGGCATATTTATTCGATTAGAAGTAACTAAGGGAATGGAAAGTTCTTCTTTCATTTTTTTGGTCACCCACGTAAATGCTGCTCTCGGTACCGAAGTGGCAATGGTTGGAATCCGTGCTTCGTGCCAACCAATTCCCGTATTTATGATGGTTGCACCTGCTTTTTCAATTTCTTTTCCTAAGGTCACTACTTCTTGCCATGTACTTCCGTTTTCTACCAAATCCAACATGGATAAGCGGTAGATGATGATAAAATCGCTTCCAACGGCCTCACGTGTCCGCTTCACTAAAGTAATGGGCAAACGCATTCTATTTTCGTAACTCCCTCCATAATTGTCTGTACGCTTGTTTGTTTTTTCGACAATAAACTGATTGATTAAATAACCTTCCGAACCCATAATTTCTACGCCATCATAACCGGCAGCTTTTGCTAGGGTAGCGGAGTTTACAAAGTCACGAATGGTTCGCTTTATACCCAATTTTTTTAGCTTAAAAGGTTTAAAGGGGGTTATGGGCGATTTTATGGGCGAGGGGGCCACTGCAAAAGGATGATAACCATACCGACCTGAGTGCAAAATTTGCATACATATTTTACCGCCTGCTACATGTACGGCATCTGTAATTACTTTATGGTGTTTTGCATGCTTTTTGGTGCTCATTCGTGCTGAAAACGGAGCAGTCCACCCTTGTATGTTTGGTGCTATCCCACCGGATACGATTAAACCAACACCACCTTTGGCTCGCTCCGCATAGTAGGTAGCTATTTTTGCCAATCCGTTTTTTTTCTCTTCCAGACCAGTATGCATAGAACCCATAATGATTCTATTTTTTAGCGTAGTAAAACCCAAATCCAAGGGCTCAAAAATATGTGGGTACTTGGTCATTTGTCAGTTTGTTTTAGGGATATTGTTATGCGCGCATAGCAGTTGGTAAGGTACGTTTTTTAGGATGAAAAATAAAAAGAAGAAAGCACTTTAGAACTTTTGAGCCTAATCAAGTTAAATAAATTAAGTATCTGCTTTTAAGTGGAATAAAAGCAGTTGTTTCCAAGGAAAGACTACAGAATCCTGAATTTAAACCAACAAAACATCGGGAGCAACTTTTCACGATATATAACAGAAGCTACTAAATTACGAATCAATATGCGCTGCATCACGATTTTAATGTTACTTCCTATCGCACTTAGCTGTAATACGAATAAGAAATCAACAAAAGTGATAGAACATGAAGCACCTGCGCATGCCGAGTTGAGCAAAGACTCATAAATTTTTCTTGGAAACCGATTTTGTTTACAGAAAAAACATGTATCACTTGTCATGAAAGTAATACGGAAAAAATAGGACCTTCCGTCAAAAAGATCTTGAAAGTTTACACGAAAAAAGTGGGGATATTGTTGGTTTTTAACAGGCCAGACAAAGCCAAAGGTTGACACTATTGCTAATCAAGTCGTTAGTATGCAAGCTAAAATTGGTGGATTTTTACAGAACATCTCCGATGAGGAATTGAATACCATAGCCAGCGCTATGATACATATGGACCAATTAAATTAGAACTAGCTACCCCCTTATTTAGTGGACTTACATCCGCATACAGTGCAGTTTTCTAAAAATTTAAGTGGTATTTATGTGATAAAGTAAGACGTCCGTATACCTATAGAGTAAACAAAACCGCATACCATCATGAACAAAGCATCTAAAGAAAAAAGCTTCAAGACAATACTTTTAAAATTTTACAAATGTGAGATTCGTTTATTCAAGCGTATTTTAGGTATTTAAAAACTATTCGGCTAGCGTCTCTATGTTTTATAGGTAGCCATTACTTTGATGCGAATGCCATTTAAAAATACGTCAAGAATTGTGTTATCTTTATCGTTACACCGCTAAATTCATATAAAAGTAAGGTACTAACGGTGAGTATGCCAAAGTAATCAAAAAAGTAAAATTAAGACGGACCAATGAGGAGTTTCCCCATAAAAATAATAATAAAATCTAAGGTTTGCTTTACAAGGTTACTAGTCCTACCACTCCTATTAGTGAACTGTACCGGAACCAAATCAACCAAAGAGAAAACAATCGCTATTCAGTCTGGTCAACATACCACTCAAGCACATAGTAGTACTGGAACTTTAGAAACTTCCGGAAATAGGTATGGTTTTGATGATCATGAATATATTAGCCTAGAACTAGAAGCACCCGCTTTAATCAGTAGTGAAGATTCATTGGCGCAAATCACTATTGATACTACACTAGTAAAAATAGTGCCTGAAACTCTTTCGCCAAAAAGCAGTCCCGTAGCGACTACCATGGTACAAACCTACCTTAGTAGTGAAAACAAAGAGCCGAACGGCCATTGCCTTTCGGTAAGTAAAAAGCGTTTTGAACGTGCATATCAAAAAGTTCACGGTCATTTACCCTATCAAGATTTACCCGATTCCATGGCTTCAAAATTTAACACCCCTAAACAGGTATTTGACCTGCTGTACATCTCCGCTTCGGAAAAACATAAGAGATGGCGAAGCCTTCCAGAGGTATATAGGGGCAAGGGCAATGCAGGTGCTATTGCGTATGCCGGTATGGGTACGCTGGTAAATACATCGGAAATTTGGAGCGGTGAATTAAAACCGGGAGCACTAGTGCAGGTATGGCGTTTTAAAGACGATTATGAAGAGGTAGTGCGCGGAACAAACGTAAAAAAATTAGATCCCTACGGGCATTCATTTATTTTTATCCGTTATGAACGTGATGAAGAAAATAAGATAACAGGCCTCATAATCGCTGATCAAGGATTTCAGAGTTATCGGCCATTGATACCAAGGGATTATGAGGTTTGGTGGGGCGTAAACTTAACCATATAACGTGTGTTAGGCGCAGCTTGTCTATTTTAACAGTTATTATGTAATACAGCACCAACTTGCACGTTACCAAGGTATACGCCAAGCGTACAATTATATACCATAAATATGCTATTTTTTACGATTCTTGCTTTTTTTGGTTTTGTGAACGAACCATTAGTTGACAACAACGCTGTTGCCGTCCGAGGTGGCAATTCCGAACGGGTTATTACCTCATCAACCAGCAAAGCGGTAAACAAAAACATAGCGTTATCAGTTACTATAAATTCTGACAGTATTACAGCTTCTTATGCTACTACCAAACTAGACGCAAATCAACTTCGTCTACGTTTGAAAGAAGGACTTCGGTTGGGTACAACCTCTTTTGACCAAGTTAAATCAGCTTTTACCGATCAACTCGTAGACAAAATCATACCGCATTGGTTTGGCACCCCTTGGAGCTTTGGCGGCCATACTGCAGTACCGAACCAAGGCAAAATTGCATGTGGTTACTTCATATCTACCACCTTACGCGATATGGGTGTAAATCTAAACCGATATAAACTTGCACAAAAATCACCGGTAGATGAGGCCAAAATGATCAGTTGTGGTACTACAATTGACAAGATCGAACAGGATACACCTGAAAAAGCTTTTGAAGAAATAGATCAGTTAACACAAGAGGGGATTTATTTTATAGGTTTTGATGAGGGGCATGTAGGCTACCTGTTAAAACGTGACGGCAAATTATTGCTGATCCATTCAAATTACCTATCTCCAGTCTCGGTCTGTATGGAACCTCTTAAAGAATCTCGAGTTTTTAAGCGTTTTACTACCTTTCACCTAGTTGCCATTTCGCACAACGATACGCTCTTGCAACGTTGGTTGGATAAGGGTGCAGTATTGTAGTGGTGCTCTTAGCACAAAAATATTACCCAGTAAATTAATTGATGCAATAGTTGAGCAAGCACTAAGTACTTGTAGCATTCCCCTTTTCTAATTTTTGTTTACTCTAAACGTAATTCGTCTATTGGTAAGTATCGTAGGTACGGTAACGTTTAATATCGCCGTGTTAGAAATTCGTTCGACACATATATTGGCTGTATTTGAGACCAGGACCCTAAATTGCGTACCACTAATATCCACTGATGGATTTGCAATGGCCAACGTACTTGTAGTTGTACCGCTGTATATAGGAGAAGCTACTAGATTGGACCAGACGGAACCATCAAAAAACTGCCATTGATAGGTGTCTGCATTGGTTGCTAGTACAGAGAGGTTCCCAGTACAACTAGTACAAATAGTTACCGCTGTAGGTTCACCGGTAATCGCAGGAACAATTCCCTGTTGAAAATCGAAGGTACCATCGGCGTTTAAATCATTGGGAGACGTATAACCATCAACATTTCCTATAACAAGCCCATTTGTTGCATTGTATCCTGTTCCTTGGAGTTCTCCCGTGATTGTGCTACTCTGGGTATATCCTGCTTCCAATACATCATTACACCCATCATTATCACTATCCAATTCAGTAGCATCGGATATCGAGTCTCCATCAGAATCTTGCAGTACATAATTTACAATCTTACTATTCGGATTGGTTTGAACACTATTAGGAACACCGTCTGTACCCACGGCGCCAATCAAAATACCATCCGTATGCACTTGGCCATGACCTGCTTCAACAGCATCATAAATACCATCATTATCGCTATCGAGATCAAAGCGATTTAGAATACCATCCATATCAGTATCGCATTCTTCGCTAAAACGAAGTTCCCCGTTCATATTGGTTGGTCCTGTAACCAATTGACCAATACTTATCGTATTATTACCGGTTGCATCCCAAGGCACTGTTGCTGGTGGGGTATCCAAGGTCAATTCAACCAAAGCTCCGCCAGAGGATTGTGCCCCAAAAAGTTCAAGGTTCCCATCGGCATCGATAAACACTCGTAATACTGGGTTGGCTGCTGTTCCGGTCAAGGACCATAATTGTGGTATTCCGGCTTGTCCATAAGTAAATCCCGTATCAAAACGTGCAAAATTACCAGGTGCACCAGGTTGAAATTGAAATTCCGTCGCAATATCGGTTCCGTTGATGGTCAAATTAAAGGAATTATCTATACTAATAAAATCAATAAATAAATTTCCCCTGCCATTTGCGGCAGTGTTGGTAATGGTGGTGCCTCCGGACGAGGTAAAGCTTTGTGTTACCAGAGGAACAAATTCACACTCATCCCTATCTAAAATACCATCATTATCATTATCCAAATCGGTCACATCTGGTATACCATCACCATCGGTGTCCACAAGGGGTACAGGTACGATGGCGGATAACAGCAAATTGTCTATAAATACGTTATCGTCGGAATTCCAATTGGCATTTGATTTTGCAAATCGGATAACCGTATTGGCTGATATGTACGCTGTGATATCCTGAGAGAAACTACCATTACCCGACAGGGTAGCCAATGACACGAAGCTAGCACCTCCATCGTCCGAAATATAAACTCCAAGTCGTCGGGTACCCCCTAAACTATTTGAGGTATAATCAAAACTTAAGGTTGCCGCTGTCGCCCCGGTTAAATCTGCCGTACGACGTATATCCTCCGTCCATAACCAATATAGGTATAATTGACCTCCTTGTATTTGAATATATTCAGCCGTCGGACCATTGTTCGTATCCCCGCTCTCTATCCAATCTGTGGCCCAATTTGCTGTACCGTCATTTCTATCATATTCCTGGGTAGAAAATGTATCCCCATAGGTCTGTTGTGCTGTAGTCAAACCTGTGCCAAGCAAGAACAAACAGGCAACCAAAGACCACCTCTTTTTGAGCATACCTTTGTTTTTTCCAAAAAAATTAAGAGAGTTCATGCGTATATCCAATAAAAGCTATAAAATTAACCATGAATGGGGCTTAACTCAAATAAATGTTGTGAAAGTAGATATGCAGTAGGTCAAGCAGCTATTTTGTGTATGGTTGATTGCAATGCATAACAGAAGACACGCTTATCGACTCCTTATTTATAGGCACGACATTGGGCAATAGCCCATCAAAAAGTAGGGATTTTTGTTGTAGCAGGCGCAGGAATAACTCCTTTTACAGCTATTTTAAAAGACCTAGACCGAAAGGGAATTAGTAACAAAAACAAAGTCTTCGGGATAACAAGACCATTGATGCTAGTATTGATAAGCAAAATCTACAAACTTAGGTTTGGCCATAGGTTACAACAGGTACTATCAGAAGCGCATAAAACCAAAGATTTGCTTGTCCAAATGAACATACCGTTTCTTGAATCCAACAAATCGCTATTTTAAAATAGTTAACTTCATTATTCAACGTTGGGTAATCGGTAACTACGATAGGCCCCAAAAATTCCGAATAGGGATAGGACCAAAATTACTCCTTCTGTAGAAATTAGCGAAGCCAAGGCACTTATTCCACCGGTAATCAATAGAATAAATCCAATAATGGTGTTACTAATGGAAACGTAATCCGTTCGTTTGTTGCCACTAGCCATATCCACAATATACGTTTTACGGCCCAAGCGTACACCGCTATGTGCTATGCCCAGTAAGAAGAAAGCGGTGGGATATAACCAGAATTCCGTTCTTAAGGTAGGGACGTATGCAATTAGCAGAAACATGATGATACCAAGCATCGCCGCAATACTTGCGGCAATCACCATGACTGTTTTACTGGAGACATCCGCCATCCTGCCCCAGATAGGTGCACTAATGATGGCCGCAAGCCCGTTCGCCAAAATGAACAATCCGAGTAAATATCCTTCTTTGCCCAAATAAGTTTGTGCGAGCAACACGTAAAATGGCGCTGTCAATGCAGAACACAACAATAAGGATCTTGCAATGATAAAGTTCCTGAAATTAGTATCGCTCCCTACAATCCCTATGCGTTCCTTAACTTCTTTCCATCCGTTTTTACCCCCAGAAGTTTCTCCTGGAAATTCCTTGATAAAGGCATAGATGATGGCCGCAATTAACCACATGCTACCGGCAAAGTATATAGTATAACTGTAAAAGGCAACAGTGGCACCATTTTTAGACGCATACATCAGATAAAGGCCTGCCAACAAAACTAAAACTCCCGATACCGAAACAGTGTATCCTTTCAATTTTCCCCTTTTCTTTTTAGCAATCGTTTTTCCTAATACATCTTTTGAGGCCACGGAGCACAAACCGCGCGCTAGACTAAATAGCACTAAAAAAAGCATGATCAGCCATCCTGCAGTAACGCCTGAAGTATGTAGGGTAACCAAACCTATGGCCATGATACTAAAGCATTGCAACATACTGCCTGTAGCATAGACCCATTTGCGTTTTTCTTTAGTTCTAATATAGCTTGCAATCAGTATTTGGGGCAACATGGAGCCAGATTCACGAATGGGTACGATAAAGCTTATGAGATAGACAGGAGCATTGACATAACTCATTACCCAGCTCAAAACCGTCTTAGGGTTGCTCAACGTATCACCAAGTTTAGTAAATATGTTACTGAGCATGATTAAAAAATAGTTTCTCGGGGTATCCCTACATGCATCTTCACTTATGTCGTCACACGAGCGTGCATCTTCCTCATTGTTCAGATAATCATATAATCGTTCTGTCCAAATGGTTTTTTTCATAAAACAAATATAAGGGCTAAAGTGATAGGGTTATTCACTTCTAAATGTGAGATTATTGGATAGTATTGTTCTATGTAATCTTGCGTGATGTGGCATAAAATAATAGACCTTTTGATTTAGAGCGGGCTATAGCGTTGGCGTATGTTCTACTTCACTTTTTTTGCCACCGCTATATCTCGCACGGATTTTGAACATTCGTACTTTTTAAAATGATGTTGTCTTCTAAAAACTTCTCCTGGAAAAATAATGAAACATCTATTATAAAAGTCGATGGTAGGAGAAGAGTGAAAGCGCAGGTGTATTTCCTAACATAAAAATCATGGTATGCATACCTAATTGTGAATTAGTTTCCTAGGGATGTGCTTTGATAATCAAGATGTTATTACCTGTTGCAAATTCTTTCGTTATGAAAGTGCTCAACAGGTAACTAAGACCTAAAACAAATTTTCTAACTATATTTAAAGATACATCTCCAAGACTTTTCCATTAATGAATTCAAGAGTAAGGACTATTTTAATCGTTTTGATTGCCGTGGCCTGTAGTTATATAGCAATACGGCAGGTTTTGAAGTATAAATTAAACGATTTACTTAAAGAGCAAGAAAAGTATGGCATTCACATAGCCCATGACCATATATACCTTAATCTTCTTAACGGATCTGCCAGTTTTAAAAATCCAGAGGTACAAATCACCAAACAGACCAATATTGGCTTCGTTGGTGATATGACCCTAAAGAACTTTAAGATCAACGATATTCATTATCTTGAATTTCTCCTCACAGGGAATATAGACATTAAGTCTGTTTCTCTAGATAAGCTTCAGGCTGCATTCAAAACTGCCCTTGTAGACAGTATAGAAATAGATGATACCACACCTAGAAAGAAATTAGGTTTAGCGATCATACTCAAAGACTTGGTGCTGACCGAAAGTAACATCACCGTACAGGATGGTCAAACAGATTCACTCTTACTTTCACTTAGTAATTTCAATTTGGACGTATCGGATATTGAAGTATCGGATAGAACCATTGCTAACTCTATACCTTTTATAGGAAGTGATTATCTGATTAGCTCCGATACAATTTTTGTAAAGGCCACCAAAATGGAGGATTTATTCATCGCCAAGATTAATGGTGATCACAACTATACTTCTTTATCAGGAATCACCTATAAGACCGGTTTGTCAAAAACTGACTTTGATGCTAGCCTAACTAAAGAAAAAGACCGTTATTCAATCAGTATAGATTCACTTCAATTTCAAAACTTGGGACTACAAAGTGGGGTAGGGGATCAAATATCCGTTTCAGCACAAAAAATAAGTCTGGTTCATCCCTCTGTATCCATTTACAGAAATAAACTTCTTCCAGACGACACTCGTGAGAAACCCATGTATAGCCAATTGCTGAGAAATTCGCCGCTACAAACGCAAATTGATACCTTTCAATTGAAGAAGGCTTCATTTACGTATATTGAAAAATCAAAACCTGAAAATGCGGGTGGTAAACTTGAGTTCAGTGACTTAAACATGGACATCTTAAACTTGGGTAATTCGGATACCACGAGCACAACTATGCATCTTACAGCACTCTTTATGAAAACAGCACCTTTTGAAGCTGATTGGAAATTTAATGTTTCAGACCCTAACGATGCATTTACTTATAAAGGAGCGTTACGCGGTCTAAACTTAAGTGAACTTAATAAATTTACAGAGCCATATTCCAATACGAGCCTTGAAGGTTCCATACATGAACTATATTTTAATATCTATGGCAATTCGGTTACGTCAAAAATAGATATCAAATCAAATTACGAAAATGTGAACGTATACCTACTAAAGCCAGATACTCATAAGCGAAAAAAAATAGTTTCCGCACTTGTTAATATTTTGGTCTCTAGCAGTTCTTCAAAGAGGAATAATCAATTTAATAGCACCACCGTTGAAGTTCGGCGAGACAATAGCAAATCGTTTTGGAGCTATATTGTAAAGAATATTGAAGCAGGGATGAAAAAACTACTGTTGTAACGGTTTCATGATTTCGCATAGGCATAAATAAAGAATACTAGACAACCGCTGAATAAACGATTGTAATTGCCCAGGGATGGGAGAAAAAGTAATATGACCCCATATCATACAGTTTATTACCGGCAAGTTTCTTCCTTTTTACCTATGGATATAGCTTTATTTTTTTGTAATTTTAAATTAACGAATTAGTTAAACGCTCTTTGCCAATTCGGTATCTAAAACCAACCTTTCTATGAAAAATATGATTAAATACGTTTTCCTTTTTTTATTCCTTAGCAGTTTTGCAGTTAGCATACAAGCACAAGAAAAACCAAAAAATCCCTTTAACGGTTTAGAATTTAGAAATATTGGTCCTGCTATGACCTCGGGCCGTATTGCCGATATTGCTATTCATCCAGAAAATGAAAACGTCTGGTACGTTGCCGTAGGTTCTGGCGGAGTTTGGAAGACTATAAATTCTGGAACTACTTGGACTTCATTATTTGATGAGCAATCGGTATATTCCATGGGTTGCGTGACGATTGACCCTAACAACCCACATACTATTTGGGTAGGTACCGGTGAAAATGTAGGCGGGCGTCATGCTGGTTTTGGCGATGGGGTTTATGTAAGTCATGACGATGGCAAGACCTGGAAGAATATGGGCCTACCCAATTCTGAGCACATCTCCAAAATCATTGTACACCCTTCGGATTCCAATACCATTTGGGTAGCCTCCCAAGGACCGTTATGGAGCAAAGGCGGCGAACGCGGGGTCTATAAAACTACAGATGGTGGAATAACGTGGAAACGTACGCTGGGCGATGACGCATGGGTAGGCGCTACAGATATGCTCATTGATCCTAACAATCCAGATATTTTATATGCAGCTACTTGGCAAAGGCACAGAACAGTTGCCGGGTATTTAGGTGGTGGCCCAGGATCAGGACTTCACAAAAGTACCGATGGTGGCGAAACATGGAAAGCCTTAAAAAATGGCATTCCTAAATCAAATCTTGGCAAAACCGGATTAGCCATGTCTCCCTTTAATTCTGAAGTAATTTACGCGGCATTGGAACTGGACAGAACAAAAGGAGGTTTTTATATGACTACCAATGGCGGGGAATCTTGGGTAAAACAAAGTGATGCCGTTTCCGGGGGTACGGGCCCACATTACTATCAAGAAATCATTGCGTCCCCACATCAGGAAGGTACAATTTATTTTATGAACAACAGTGCCTTGGTGTCTAACGATCATGGAAAGACCTTTACTACTATGAGCAGGTCCAACCAGCACAGCGATAGTCATGCCTTGGTATTCAAAAAATCGGACCCCAATTACCTATTGATCGGTACCGATGGTGGTTTGTATGAAAGTTTTGACAACACGGATAGTTGGAAATATGTACGGAACCTACCCATTACCCAATATTTTAAAATAGCGGTTGATGATGCCCTCCCTTTTTATAATGTATATGGCGGGACACAGGATAACGGCTCGCATGGCGGACCTTCACGAACGATTAGCTCGGACGGTATTGCCAGCGCCGATTGGTGGAAAACCCTGGGGGCAGACGGCGCACAGACCGCTACAGAACCTGGCAATCCAGATATTACCTACGGGGAGTTTCAGCAAGGCGCCCTATGGCGTATAGATAGCAAAACAAGGGAGAGTGTTTTTATCCAACCACAAGCTAGGGAAGGCGACCCACACGAACGCTTTAATTGGGACGCACCTATTTTGGTAAGTCCACATAATCCAACAAGACTATATTTTGCGTCGCAACGTGTTTGGAAATCGGAGAATAGGGGAGATGCTTGGGAACCCATCTCGGGCGACCTTACCTTGAATCAAGACCGGATGACCTTTCCGTATTATGGTGAATCCCAGAGTTGGGACAACGCTTGGGACCTTAAGGCCATGTCCAATTACAATACGATAACTTCCTTGGCCGAATCGCCAAAGCAAGAAGGTTTGATCTATGCCGGTACCGATGATGGCCTTATCCAAGTAACGAAAGACGGCGGAACCACCTGGAGAAAATTTTCGTTGAACACTATAAAAGGAGTACCTACCACTCCCTTTGTAAACGATGTTCGGGCAGACCTTTTTGATGCCAATGTGGTGTATGCCGCTTTGGACAACCATAAATATGGGGACTATAAGCCTTATATTATCAAAAGCACCGATAAGGGAAAATCATGGTCCTTGATTAATGGGAACTTACCCAATAAATTATTAATCTGGAGATTGGTACAAGACCATGTCAAAAAAGATTTATTGTTTGCCGCCACGGAATTTGGCGTCTATGTGACCCTCAATGGCGGCAGCAGCTGGACAAAGCTAGAGGATGGGATGCCAACTATTCCCATTCGTGATATTACCATACAACGGCGAGAGAACGATTTAGTGGCAGGCTCCTTTGCTAGGGGAATTTATATTTTGGACGATATCTCGCCCTTGCGCGAGTATGAAGCCAATAAGAATGCGGAGGCTACTTTGTTTTCTGTAAAAAACGTACCATGGTATCAAGAATCTAGTAGGGTCGGTAGTCAGGGTGATGCGGAGTGGATTGCCAAGAATCCACCTTTTGGTGCCAATTTCACCTATTTCATGGCAGATAAAATCAAATCAAAGAAGGACATTCGTAAAGAAAACGAAAAAAAGGGAGGAGCTAAATTTCCTGGCTGGGATGCCTTGGAAGCAGAAAACACGCAGGATGGCCCGTCTGTGCTATTGCTAATCAAAGATGAGGATAACAATGTGGTAAATACCGTAGTAGGTACCAACAAAAAAGGGTTTAATCGTGTGAACTGGAATTTAACGTACCCCAACAAAAGCGGTGAACTGTTGCAAGTTCGAGAAAGTAGGCGCGGAAGAAGAAGGGGAGGAGTAATGGTGACACCTGGGACGTATTCGGTAACCTTGGTAAAACGAGTAGATGGCGTAAACACAGTATTACAAGGTCCAGAATCTTTCGAGGTAACACCCATTTTTGAAGGTGCATTACCTAGAAAACCCTTTGAGGAAATGAATGCATTCCGAGAGGCGGCCTTTGCGTTTCAGCAAGATCTGACCGCTACTACTGTTGCTTTGAACAAAAGCCAGCAAACGGTTGACGCCATGATAAGGGCCTTAAATAAAGCGAGTTCCCCATCAGATGCGCTGTACAAGCGCTTAACAACCACAAAAAATACCTTGTACGCCATTGAAAAAGAGCTCCAAGGCGATAAAACCAAGGAAGAAATTGGAGCGCGAACCAAACCTACGGCTAGTGATGGAGGTTCTATAGCACGAAGGGCCTTGGGCAACACCTATGGACCAACAGAGGAGCACAAAGCCTTTCTGAATCGGGTAGAACGCCAATTAGGGCAAGTAAAAGCTAAATTACAGCCCATACTGAACTCAGAACTGCCTACGCTTCAAACCGAGTTAAAAAAAGCGGGCGCACCATGGGTAGAAGGGCAAGGCTTACAAGACTAGGTACGTTAAGTTATCTTAAAAGGACGGTATGTCCCGCTTTTCGTTGCTATGGTAGTGTGGAACAAACAGTACAGCGATTCTATCCTTTAAATCTACCATCAAGGCAATGTAACAGACGGTATGGGCTGAGTTTTGTTGAAGCGCGCGTTGGGCCTTAGTTCCTTAGCGCATGATTATTTCGCAAGCTGTATTACATTACCTGACAATGGGACAATGGGACGCTTGTTTTTGTTGACTATTGAGGACGCTTGGATGCGCTGTTAGTTAACGTGCCACTGATTTCAATACGTAACGTTACAGGTTTTTTTCGGAGGTATAGCGAAAACACAAGAATGATACGGTTTCTGTGGGAAGCATAAGCTCACCTCAGATGAAGCGGTCAGTAAGATTCAAGAAATTAGCCAAGCATATGTACGTAAGTTGAACAGTGCTGTACGATATCAATAAGTACTTGCTATGAAATCATTTACTAACAAAATAGTTGTCAACCACATCGTAAAAACTAAAATCCCTTAGCCTTAGAGGTCGGAGCTGAACGTTCGCCGTTGTACGTCATTTTCTTTTGCCATCGCTTCATCTCGCCTAAATTTTAAAAGATTAGTATTCTTCTAAAATGATAGCGTCCAAAAAGGCAATTACATTTAGTGTTTAGTGAGATGCATGAATACAAATGACAAATAAATAGCTAGCAATTAACAAACCGAGGACGGATATTGAAACCAGTAACATTGTTGCTTCTCCACGATTTATAAATTTTTTAAAAAACTTGGGACTACATACGAGTAACGGACTTACCGTAGGAGGTAGCGCAATGGCTGTGGAAGTACCTTTTCTATATTGAGGTCGCTGCAATGCTTTACCACTGTTTTTTCAAAATGATCTATATCATTGTTTTCTTCTACTTATCGTAATACATTGAGGCATAGGATATAGATAGGCCCGACTGTTCAGAAGTCTTATGACTTTATTGGCGATAGGATAAAAACCAGTGGCAGGCTTTAGAGATGGTATAACAAAAAATTACTTGATGTTATGATATGTGGTTTGGGTTCCATAGTTGAAGGAGGTATGAGCATTATCCTATGTTCTGTGGTTGCCTTTGGTACTGCCCAGGATGACTATGCCTTAGAGCGAGAACTTATGGTAAAAACACAATTGGAATCTCGGGGCATTCTTCATTCGAAAACCCTGAATGCCATGCGAAAGGTCCCAAGGCATCTTTTTGTCCCGGAAAATTTGAGGTCGGATGCCTATACCGACGGCCCACTGCCGATTGGAGATGGACAGACCATTTCTCAACCCTATATTGTAGGGTATATGACCCAAGAACTACAACTAAAACCCAGTGATCGGGTATTGGAAATTGGCACGGGTTCTGGTTATCAGGCCGCTATTTTAGCGCAAATTGTCGATTCGGTATACACCATAGAAATTGTTAACAGCTTGGCACGTACAGCAAAGGAAAGATTGCGCCAGTTGGGCTATAACAATGTAATCGTTAAACAGGGCGACGGATATGAGGGCTGGCCCGCCAAGGCCCCTTTTGATGCCATTATGGTTACCGCAGGGGCAGCTACGATTCCCCAGCCCTTGGTTGATCAGCTGAAAGAAGGTGGCCGAATGATTATCCCTGTTGGGCCACAGCATGCGGTTAGTCATTTAGTATTGCTCAAAAAGACGAATTACGAGGTTACCAGAAAAAAATTGATTCCCGTGCGTTTCGTCCCCTTTACCCGCGAGAAAAAACCTGACTGAATTTTGTAGTGCTAAAGACAACGAAAAACGGTTAGCTGCAAATTAAAATAACAAGCAACCCCACTAGGGGCAACCTCAACGACTTTGTATAGGTATACCGTATCGCTATTTGATATAACGTCAAATGATGTTTCTTTTTTGAACTATATGTCTTGTGTGTCGTTTGTCCTCTATTTTTTAATCGGGTAGGTGCGTTGGCATATTTGGTATTTCACTTTCTTTGCAAGCACTTCATCTCGCACAAATATTAAAGAGTAGGATTTTTTAATATTATGACGTCTTCTAAAAGGGTAATGAAATCGACGTGGAGGCATGAATACTTATAAAAACAATATTCAAAGAATGAATACATATTTGTAGAATGGGATAGCTATCCCAAAAATTACGATGAGAAATTTTTGTATATTTATGAGAATTGGTAGGGACCAACAACGAACCATAAAATAGCATCAAAATGAACACAAAACAAGTCAAGGCCTACGGTACAGAAGCTGCCGATGCCTCATTAGAACAGCTTAGCATTAATCGTAGGGAAGTAACGCCAACCGATGTGGAAATCGACATTTTATATTGCGGTGTATGCCATTCCGATCTGCATTTTGCACGCAATGATTGGGGAATGACCCAATACCCAGTGGTGCCTGGTCATGAAATTGTGGGTAGGGTTACTCACATAGGGTCAGGCGTTACCAAATATGCCCTTGGTGATTTGGTCGCCGTAGGTTGTTTGGTAGATTCCTGTAGAACATGTAGCAATTGTAAAGACGACTTGGAACAGTATTGCCCGGAATGGGTAGGGACCTATGGTGGCTATGATAAACACTTAGATACCAATACCCATGGGGGCTATTCAGAAAGTATTGTGGTAGATGAAGCTTTTGTCCTGCGCGTTCCAGAAAATCTAGATCACGCCGGTATTGCCCCTGTATTATGTGCAGGAATTACAACGTGGTCCCCGTTACGACATTGGAATGTTGGAAAAAACAGCACTGTGGCGGTCGTTGGCTTGGGCGGATTAGGGCATATGGCTATAAAACTAGCCCATGCACTGGGAGCACATGTTACCTTATTTTCAAGGTCCACCAATAAAATAGAAGATGCAAAAGCCCTGGGCGCAGACGAGGTAATTATTTCCACGGATGAGGCCCAAATGAACAAAGCGATGGGGCGTTTCGATGTCATTATCGACACCGTTCCCTATGCCCACGATTTAAACCCCTATGTTGCTACCTTAAATACAAGTGGCACTTTGGTAGTAGTTGGGTATCTAGGCCCCTTAGACCCTATGTTGGTGACCATACCCATGATTATGGGGCGTAAGTCCGTTGCAGGTTCTTTGATTGGTGGTATAGCAGAAACACAAGAATTATTAGATTTCTGCGGAAAGCATAATATAACCTCAGACGTGGAGGTCATTAAAATTCAAGAGATTAACCAAGCATATGAGCGAATGTTGAACAGCGATGTAAAATATCGTTTTGTAATCGACATGAAATCTCTAAAAGGGTAATTAACCCCAAAAGAACATACTAAAACACACATCCAGTACTCCCAAATTTAGGTGCTGGATTTTTGCTTTTGCATAACCTGAGAAATCTTAAATGAATCATCAGCTTATAGTATGTGTTGATACGCTGCAGCGGCTGTTTTGTATTGCTTTATGCTAAGCGTGAAATTTTCTATAACCTACAGAGGCGGACAAATTGTGTTGCGTTATGTGGCATAAAATAATAGATTTAGTAGTCCTCTTTTTTTTGATCGTGTCCTTGGCTTATTCGAAACTTCTCTTTCTTTAAGTCCTACTTTCAAAAATTTCTTCTTTTAAATTAATGACATACAGCCTTTTTCGAGATTCATAAAGTCTTTAAAAGAAATAAAAACCTTTTGAAATAACCGAGATACGCGGTTGATGAATATCTAAAAAGCAATGAACAAATACTTTTATTGCGGTAAGTGGAAAGCCCTATGAGTCTCAATGGAATACTAGCTGAGTGTTATTCCTAGAACGATCTAAAAGTCCAGGTCCAAAACATTAAAATTATTAGCCGCTTTTACTAAAAGCGTAGAGCCAATAGTTTCAAATAGCTGATTGGTTTTTATTATAAATTCAGCTTGCTGTTCAATTTTATAATTGGGAATACCAACCAACGTTAAATCGGTAGCAGCGGAATACTTCTTTATTAAATCATAAAACGCTATTTGCTGTACCACATTATCAATAATTTCAATTTCTATGTTAACTCGCAAATCCTCAACAAGTTTGTCTATTTTATTGTAAATCGTAGAATTCTCTACGTTGTTATTATTAACAAACAGTACTCTAACACTGGTCTCCTGCCAACGTGGTGAGGCTATAATAAAGCGCGCTATATTGAGCATCATTTCAGCATTTTTACTATCGGTTTCGCGCCACCACAAATCGACGGCTTTATAATTTCCAAATTTTGATTTATTATCAAAATCAAGATATAACAGATTATAATCCAAATGCAATAAGACTTCTGTCATTTCCGCATATTCTTTAGAGTCTTCCAACCCTTTTGGCCAACCCATCATAATCGTATTGGGCTCAACACCTGAAAAGCCGAACGTAGTCGCTATATTTTTAATGCCTGTATAGATATTGTCCACTTTAATTTGCCTAGCAAAGATACCTAGATCGGCATACACATCGTCTGTAACAATTTGTTCCGTTTTCTTCAACGGTTTATTGTTGTTCTTATCCAAAATGAGTTTAAAATTTGTAACTATACCGGTACGACCTGATACCGTTTTACTCAATTCCAATAAATACGATTGGTGTTTACTTCGGCCACTGAACAATATAATATTAGGATTCCAACTGGATTGGACTTCGGTATTGGCGTTTATTTTTTTTAAGCCCTTGTTCACAATATTTTCCCATACACTTCTCCATACATCGTTCGATTGAATTTTTACTTCCTTTCGTTGCAACCAAAAGTATAAACTCGCAATAATTGCCAAAGCAGCAAACATGGCAATCATGTCTAACTTAAACATTACGGCAAAGCAGGAAAAAAAACCAAGTAGGCCAATCCATCGTTTGATTTTAAACGTGGGCTGGAAATCAGGATTTGCCCAGTTTTCAAGAAAAAAAGTAATATTTATAAAACCATAGGCAGTGAGGTAAAACATGGAAACCACCCGAGCAATAACATCTAATTCTCCAATTAAAATTCCGGCTTCAGCAATAATGAACACCAGGATAAGGGCATTAACAGGTTCATTGTTGCGTCCTTTTCCCTTGGCAAACACTTTGGGAGTTACTTTATCCATAGACATCGCCTGTAAAATCCTTGGTCCGCCAAGGATGCCACCTAAAGCAGATGAAAGTGTAGCACCCCAAATACCAGCTACCACAGCAGGTGAAAACAGCGCCATTTTCATTAAAATATTATAATCCGATTTCAAGGTTTCAGAATTGATGCTTATGGCAATAAATATTGCCAAGAATATATAAACAACAAGTCCAACGCCTATAGCCCATAAGGTACCTGTAGGGATAGATTTCTTGGGATCTTTTAGATCGCCACTCATGGCAATTCCAGCAGTAAATCCGGTTACGGCAGGAAAAAATACGGCAAATATAATTTCCATAGGTACTGCGCCTTCAGAAGCGACCATACTAATTGTTTCAGGTACAAATTCCCTTGTTCCAAAAAGGATGGATACAATAGATACGAGAATTGCGGATAAAATAATGTATTGTGTTTTTAAGGCTATGGAAGTGCTTATTAAGGCCAATAATGTAATGGAACCCAAAGCAATAGTTCCGGTTATCCTAAAATCGTTGATGGTCATCCCAAAGTCAAAAAAGTCATTGAAACTTTCGGCAAATCCAATTAAATACAAAGCAATAGAAAGTGCCGTACCCACATAAAGGGTAATACCGATTGAGCCACCGATTGGAATGCCCATGCTGCGTGAAAGCACATAATAAACACCCCCAGCACCAATTTTTTTATCTGTGGCAACCGATGAGATACTCAATCCTGTCGTTACTGAAATAACATGGGCGATGATAATAATAACGATCGCTCCAATTAAGCCTGCATTACCAACAACCCAGCCCAAACGCATGTACATGATGACACCCAAAATGGTAAGAATTGAAGGTGTAAAAACACCTGCAAAGGTTCCGAATTTTTGAATCTTTTTCATTGAAAAAATTGGAGGGGAAATATAACTATTCTTTTAATCAATGAAGAATTTAAGGGATTGCAATTGGTTAACCCTTATCCTGATGGCCGCTAACATAGGCCCTCCTTACATAAAATACCAATGATAACATTAGTACTATATTGGTCCGCCTTATGTAATTTGAGCTGAGTTTTTGGCATAAACAAAAAGGGTCTAGTTGCCCTTTTGGTTTTTGAGCGGTCTGTAGCTGTGGTCTTAAGGTAAAGCAAAGTATGGGGTGCTACCCTTTATTTCCAACACTTCGTCTTGCCGTGATAAGATTGTAAAATTGAAGAATGACATTAAGCGCCAGCCAGATGACATTTAGGGGTATACGAACCTATTAAAAACAAACGTACTTTAGGCTAAAATACTTTCATGTCCAGAATCCTTGACAAATAAGCACGTGCTTTTTGTTTTGGCCGACATTTCCTTCACAAATTCAAATTTAAGATCATCATCCATTCCAAAAATATTCAGGTCTGCAGAAGGTGCGTTGTAAATTACCGTATTAAAATCACCAATTTGAACTTCGGTAAGCGTTTCAGGGAGCCGTGCCAGATTCGTCAATAAATTCAAAAAATCCTTGGCATTCTCCGCTTCCTTGGGGTCGTTTATGACGGTAATCAATCGAATACGTGCGCCCCAATTCATTTTGAGCTTGTAGGCCACGAGAATGGAAAGGTCTAGATTTCCGATATCCCAACCCAAATCCCATTTGGTCTTCCTATCACTTACCCAAACATTTATGGTAGTACGCTGCCCCAATAAGGCGGTAGGATGCGATAAGTACAAAAGCACCCCAATTTCTAATCGAATGGACTCTTTTATCACGGGCCGTAACTCTTTTTCGTAGTCATCATGGTCCTGTAGATTCAAAAAAACGATATTGGGCTTAAAAAAAGCGCCTTGAAGGGCTTGGCTTCCATAATTGATTCCCTTGGCGAATTCTTCCGTATGGATAACCGAGGAAGATGAAAAGACACCCTTTTGTCGAAACGAGGCAGAAATATCCTCTAATTCTTTTGCGAACGTGCTCGATTCAGAAAATGGCTCAACCCCCAATAACTTTATAGATCCCTTGGGTTTGGCTATATTTCGTAAAAACTCAAAAGTTCCCCTTAACCCATTTACATCCCTTACAGGCACCATTAATTTCGCCTTCCAAGCGCGTTGTTGCATTTTTTTCATGCCCCAAGTATGCTTGGCCGCCCATTCTGCGAACGAAACGAACAAGCCTGAACGAACATCTTCAAAAGGGGTTTCCAAATTTTGTCGTGATAGGTACCAGTACACCATCAAAACAATCATGATGGACAACAAACTAACGGTAGGGTTGATGATGAACATGGCGAAAACTGATGAAACCAGTCCAAACCAAGGCACCCACCTGTGAATCTTAAATACGGGGCGATAACTAATCAACCCTAGGTTTTGTTCAATGATGACCACAATATTGATCATGGCATAGGTAATCAAGAAAAATAGGGTGACCAATGGGGCAACCGCGTTCAAATTCCGTAATAATAAGGTGGTGAAAATTAGGATTCCGGTAACCAACATCGCATTTCTGGGTTGGCCATTAGCACTTTTTCCTGCTAAAAAGGCCGAAAATGGAAGCACTTTATGTTCTCCCATAGCGAATAAGATTCTCGAAGAACCTACGATGGAGGCCAATGCTGAAGAAAAAGTAGCCCCAAGTATCCCAGCAAGAATTAAAGGTCCGAAATAGGCCTTTTCAACCATAATATAATAGTTGTTCACTAATTCGGTTTCCGTCGCACTCCTAGAAATCCAAAAGGCTATGAGCATGTAAATAACGAAGCTAACACCAATAGCCCAAAGTGTACCGATAGGAATACTACGTTTTGGTTCTTTCAATTCGCCGGACATATTGGCACCCGCCATAATTCCCGTAGCAGCGGGAAAGAACACGGCAAATACAATCCAAAAATCACTACCTCCAAATCCGTTTTCGAAAGATCCTTTGAACGACCCCCAACTTAAAGCGTCACTTGTTGGTATGACCATAGATCCTTCATACGCAGCAATAACTATGGATATAAGGGATAATACAATAATCCCCATAATAATAAATTGTGTTTTAATCGCAAGATTGGCGCTGACATAGGCAATTGAGATGAGCAGTGAGAAGACTATAATATCTACTAAAAAGGCATGATGACCGGGAAAAACACCCAACCAGCCTTCCCTGAAACCAAAAATATACATGGTGACCGCTAAGCCTTGAGAAATATACCTCGGAATGCCCAAACTACCACCAACTTCTAATCCTAAGGCTTGTGAAACAAGCGCGTAGGCACCTCCTGCTCCAATACGGATATTCGTGGTAATCGCTGACATGGATAAGGCAGTACACAAGGTGATTAAAAAGGAAATAATAATAATTAACCATGCCCCTAAAAGCCCGGCATTACCTACTACCCAGCCCAATCTTAGGTACATGATAACACCCAAAATGGTTAGAAAAGTTGGAGTAAAGACCCCTCCAAAAGTTCCAAATTTTTTACCGGTAGTTGTTTGTTGTTCCATCAGCTATAAAGGGTCGGTTTGGAGTAGAAAAATAGTGATTATTCAAACAAGTTATTTTCTATTTTCAAATAAAGTCACATGTTATTGCGGCGGAGGCTACTAAAGAGCCTACGGTATAGCGCTCTTTTCTATCGCAATAGTTCGTGTTTCTTGCTATAGTCTTTCTAGTGGCTGATTGGTGGTAGCAAGTGCTTACGACCTTTCTACGTTGCTATGGCAACACTACGTCTTGCTCCTATGTTATAAATTCTACCGGAACTCCTTCAATACTGCCATGCGCCAGGCTACGAGAATGCTGAGGAAAAAATCTTGCCCACTGTTTTCTAAAATAGCTTAAAAAAATCTAAAAGACTAACTTTTAAATGGGCTTGGTAAATTGAACTTAGATTAGAAAGTATTTTTCAGAATTCTGGAATTTAAAAAGCAATCTAGTCTCCATAGCTATGGGGCAGTGGCTAATTTTATTTGGTGTAGCGAAGATGCGCTTGCGTATTTGGCATTTCATTTGTTTTTCTATCACTACATCCTACCTAATTTTTTTGGATGCTCAATCTTAAAAATGTGTAGCGTCTTCTAAAACGTTCCCCATTCAAGATATTGCAACCGACGCACGAGCTTCATGAATACCTTTAAAAACAAAAAACAAGCATGAATACATAGCTATTATCCAACCTATCGATAGGAGAAGGGCGTACTTTATATGAAAATAAAAGGAAGAACAACGAGGTCTGCTTATTATTTAGGATGTAAAGCGTATCCAATTTTAGCTATTTTCCATTAAAAAATTGAAACCTTAAAATATGTATCTTGCATCAATAACTCTTCATTATGCGACTACTACATCTATTTGCTGTCTTGCTTCTTGGACTAAGCTTAAGCGCTCAATCAACCATTCAGGAAATTTTAGATGCGCCTTTTGCATCCGATTTAATCGTTGCTAATGACGGAAAAACACTTGCTTGGGTGGATAATACAGCTGGCGAACGCAATATCTTTATCGCTAGTGGTAAAGATTTTTCCTCGGTATCTCAGTTAACGAACTACGTTGGTGATGAAGGCATAGCGATTGGAAATCTATCGTTTACGCCCAACGGGAATCATCTAATTTTCGTACGGGGCAATACAAAGAACCGAAAAGGTGAGCCTGCTAACCCGGCCTTGCTTCAGCAAAATACAGAACAAGCTATTTTTATACAACCCTTGGAGGGGAGAAGTAACACTAGAATAGCGCTAGGTACCAACCCGAGGCTTTCTAATGATGGGTCTACACTTGCTTTTATTAAAGATGGTCAAATATTTACGGCATCGCTTTCCGATAGTGTACCGCAACCTGAACAGTTATTTAAGACGCGCGGTGGGCAGTCCGATATCAAATGGAGCCCAGATGACAGCCATATTGCATTTACAAGTTCGCGAGGAGACCATTCCTACATCGGTGTCTACGATATCGGTAATGAAAAATTAACCTTTATGGACCCCTCGGTTGATCGCGATTTTTCTCCGGAATGGAGTCCTGATGGTAAAAGGATTGCCTTTATCAGAAGACCAAATGCGAAAGACGTAGCTCCTTTTACGCCACAGAAGACAACTCATCCATGGAGTATTAGGTTGTTGGAAATGGCAAATGGAAAGGCGCGTGAAATATGGAAAGCCGACGAGGGTATGGGCTCTGCCTACTTTGGACAGTTTCCGAGCACAGCTATCGAATGGGCAAACAAAGATCAACTAATTTTCCCTTGGGAGAAAAAGGGGTGGATGCATTTATATGCCCTACAAATACCATCTGGTGAGGTCACTGAACTCACATCAGGTGAGGGTATTGTTGAAGACTATCGGTTGAGCAGGGACAGGAGCGAGTTGCTTTTCACCACAAATGTTGGCGATACCCATAGACGACATATCGGTAGGATAGATTTGGAATCAAAAAAACAAGTCATGCTTACCAGCGGTGAAGGGGTAGAATTCAGTCCCCAAAAGACCCATACGGGTATTGCTTTCCTTAAGACCTCGGCACAGCATATGTCTAGACCGGCAGTGCTCAACAATGGCAATGTACAACTGATCGGTAAGCGTAATAAGGTGTTTAACGATCATAAAATACCGGAGTTGGTAGAGTTAACGGCGACGGACGGTAAACCATTTATGGCTACCATCTTTTATCCCGATAACTACGATGCAACTAAAAAATATCCAACTGCTGTGTTCTTACATGGCGGCAGTCGCAGACAAATGCTACAAGGGTATCACTATAGCGGGTACTACAGTAATGCCTTTGCCTTGCAACAGTATTTTGCCAGCCAGGGCTATATTGCTATGATGATCAATTATCGCAGTGGCATTGGCTATGGGGTAGCATTCAGGGAGGCCGATAAGTATGGCATTACGGGAGCAAGTGAGGTCCATGATCTTATAGGAGCTGGAGAATATCTGGCAGCAAGAAGCGATGTAGACCCAAAACGAATTGCATTATGGGGCGGGAGCTATGGCGGCTATTTGACCGCACACGGTCTAGCTCGCAGAAGTGATCTCTTTGCCGTTGGGGTAGATATACACGGGGTTCATAATTGGAATACGGAATTACCCACATTCGCCGGCTGGTATGATCAAAACCACTACCCGGAAATAGCGGCCTTGGCATTTCAATCGTCTCCGGAAGCCTACCTCGATGGCTGGAAAAGTCCGGTATTATTAATTCATGGCGATGATGATCGTAATGTGCCTTTTGCAGAATCTGTGGTGCTCTCAGAACAGTTGCGAGATCGGGACGTTTATTTTGAACAATTGATATTTCCTGACGAGGTGCATGGATTTTTATTGCATAAGAATTGGGTGCGATGCCATGAAGCCACTTTTGAATTTATCGATAGGCATATCGGGCAACCAAAAAAGTGAAGGTAAGGTGCTCATAAGGCGATGCATTTGTGTTTAAAAAATAACCCAGTCCCAATACCTATCGAGAGTAGATGTTCGTTAAGGCTTTAACTATGCGCAGTACATGAGCTACAATTGAACTATACTGTAAAGTGTCATAACACAAGATTTTCCTTTAATTTTTCTTTTACAGAGATTCTCCTTCAAGGGCACGGGAACACGTGTTATGCGAGCCAACGAGCTTGTCCGCCGAAGCTTTTTTGCGAAGGACGATAGGAGGGGAGTGGAATGGGTGTGGAATGGAGTTTCGGCAAACTTACCTTTGAGCAAAATACTCATTAGGGAGCATTTTTTTGTTAAGATTTATTCGCCCTGTTTTCTCTAGTTTATAATTGTCCTGTTTAAAACGGGAAAAGATTTAAATGCTACACTTAAAAGCTTCAATAATAACAGTTCATATTTGGAAAGAGGAAAAAAGTCAAGTTTAATATTTAATACTTTGATGATTAAAATATTACAATTAGTTTAATTGCATAAATAGCACCGATTTAGTACCTAACTATAATTAATTATGTTTTAGTTTAGTTAAGTGGTTCCAATTGTAGGTCAAATTCTCAACAAAAAAATCAACTGTAAAGCACATGAATATATTTACAACGATACTTGCAGAGTTTTTACTGATAACTTCAAGCATTCTTTTCTTATTTACATTTAGAAAAAGATTGGGCTTGGCGCCACTTTACATTCTTTTGGGTTCTGTACAATATTTACAAGCCCTTTCAGGAACAAGGATTAGTTTTAAAATATTTGGAGAATTTACCCTTTACCCAGGCTCCGTCATTCTTTTTTCCGCTGTATTGTTCGCTGTATTATTGATTTATATAAAAGAAGGGGTTGCCAGTGCAAGAACGCTTATTATCGGTATAATCATTGCAAACTTTATCTTATCTGCCCTGTTCGGCATTTCTTACGTGCAAGAGCTTACCACACAAAATAGTAATGAGATAGCTTCATCGTCTGTTTTTCTAATAAATTATAAGTACTTCATTGCAGGTACGATCATATTACTGGTCGATTTTATTTTATTGGTAACCCTATATCAATCTTTAATTACTAAAATTGGTAAACAATATTTCTTCTGGGTTCTCTTTATTGCCTTATTTTCAGCTTTGATTTTTGATGCTTTTGCTTTTAATGTTGTTCTCAAATACAATGCGTTAGACTTTAAAACTTCGTTAATCGGTCATACTGTAGGAAAATCAATTGCTGCACTTGCGTTTTCCATCATTTTATATGGTTATTTAAAGTTCATCGATAAGGAGCGAAATAAAGCAACTTTTATAGCGAATCAAAGCAGGGATATTTTTTCTATACTAACAGATCAAAAAAATAATATAAACCAAATAGAGAAAAAATTATCATCTCAATTAGAGGCTACTTTAAATCATATTTCCGATGGTTTTGTTTCGTTGGACACCAATTGGTGCTTTACCTATGTAAATATAAAAGCCGGGGAAATTTTAGGTAGAATTCCCGAAAGTTTAATAGGTAAGCATATTTGGACCGAATTCCCAGAAGGTGTTGGTCTGTCTTTATATCATTTATACAATAAAGCCTTAGAAACTCAAGAAACGATATTCTTTGAAGAGTATTTTGAACCATTTGACACTTGGTACGAAAACAGAATTTATCCTTCTCCCGATGGGTTAACAATTTATTTTACGGATATAACAGAATCTAAATTAGCTAAAAAAGAAATTGAAGAAATGCAGCAAAAAATTGAAGCTGCAATAAGAATTGGTAAAATTGGATATTGGAGTTGGGATGTAATTAAGGATGAAATCTATTGGTCTGACTTAATGTATAAAATTTATGACGTAGAAAAACATACTACATTAAAATATGATTCTGTTGTAGACTGTATTCACCCAGATGACAAGGATTATCATGATAAATTAATTGCGCAGCGCATAAAAGATAAAAGTAATGAGTCCTTTGAATATCGGGTACTTTGGAAAGACAAAACTGTAAGACATCTAATGGTTCAAATGGAAGTTATAGATGATGAATTTGGAAACGCAATTAAATTTCAAGGAACTGTAATCGATATAACCGAACTAAAAGAAGCGCAAGAACAAATCATTAAAAGTGAAAAATATTTAGAAAATATTCTAAACAACATTGGTGACCCTGTATTTGTTAAAGACGATCAAAGTAGATTGCAAATAGTTAACGACGCCTTTTGTGAGATTTTTAATCTTAAACGAACGGATATACTAGGTAAGACCTTGGCTGAAGATGTGCAACCCGATGAGAAAGAAGACTTTTTGAGAATTGACAACCAAGTATTGGAAACAGGAGTTGAAAATGTTAATATAGAAACCTTAACATTAGGTGGTAACGAACCATTAATTATTTCGACTAAAAAAACTAGGTTTATAGATAGCAATGGTAATAAGTTCATTATTGGAACCATTAGGAATATTACCGAACAGAAAAAAGCAGAAGAGGAAATTCTTGCTCTTGGTAAAAGAAATACGCTTATCATTGAAACCTTACTTGATGGCTTTATTCTAGCGGATACGACCGGGCAAATTTTGGATGCAAACCCGTCTTATGTCAACATGATAGGGTATCCCCTAAAAGAATTGCTAACGATGAATATAAATCAGCTTGAAGTAGCCTTGACACAATCAGAAATAGAGGAAAGAATAAAAGAAATGGTAGGTAAGGGATTTGCAAGGTTTAATTCCAACCACCAAAAGAAGAACGGGGAAATAATCGATTTAGATGTCAATACTTTTGTAATGCAGGCCAATAATCAACAAGTCGTTGCTGCCTTTGTAAAGGATACTACAGAAAGTAAAAAAACGGCAATTGAATTAGAAAAGCACAGAAACCATCTTGAGGAATTGATTAAAATTAGGACCGAAGAGGTTGATGCGAAAAATGCGGAATTACAACGAATGAACAAATTGTTTGTTGGCAGGGAATTACGAATGAAAGAACTAAAGAATATCATCAAAGAAATGAAATTAAAAAATGAAAATTAAGTCAACTAATTTACGAATGAATTCATCTATTTTCGTTTTTTTATGAAAAGTACCGCTATATATCATTTTTTAAAAAAACCCTTGGCTGCGGGTTGTACAGCTTTTATAATTCTACTTTTTATTACCCAATATATTGCGTATCAGAAGTATCTAATAAATGAAAATGAGCAGAAAAAGGAAATAAACAATGAGGTGAACCTAATTAAGGAGAAACTACAAACCTTAGTTATGTTTAGCTATTCGGCTACAAAAACACTAGCATATATTGTAGAACGCAATGGTATACCTAGTGATTTTGATAGTATTGCAATTGAATTGTTAAGTCAACAAAAATATTTTGATGTTGTAGAATTAGTGGATAGCAAAGGTTTTATTACACATGTTTATCCCTTAAAGGACAATGATGTAGTTGGGTTTAATATTATACAAAGTCCTACGTCCAGTAGTGGAGCACTGGCTACAATAGAAAGAGAAGATTTTTTTATCGCCGGCCCTGTTCGTTTAAAGCAAGGCGGTATTGGCATGATTAGTAGGCAACCCATTAGTATAGACGGAAAGTTTTCCGGGTTTTCTGCCGTGATTACGAAGCTTTCCACTTTCTTCAATGACCTCAATTTAGACACATCTACCGAAAATCGTTTTATTTATGGGTTATCAAGGGTAAATCTTGAAACTGGCGAAGAAGAGTATTTTTTAGAAAAAGACATGTCGGCTTATAAAGAGTTTGCGGTACCTATAGAAATGGATTTTGGCGAATGGAAATTATATGTCGTGCCCATGCAAGAGACCGTAAACAATGCGTTATGGTTTGCCATCTTTGGATTGATAGTAGCACTATTAGGTGCTTGGGGCATTTGGTATTTTTTAGGACAATCCGAACGGATAAATAACCTCATTACTGTTAAACTCATTGAACAAGAATCGGAATTGAAGGCACTTTACGAAACTTCTAAAGCAAGAATAGAAAAAAGTGAACTCATGTACCGTACGCTCACTTCAAATGCACCAGTGGCAATTTTTAATATGAATGAAGTAGGGGAGTGTACTTATGTTAATGAAGAATGGATGAAATATTCAGGAATGAGTTTTGATGAAGCCATGGGGTTTGGTTTTCAATATGCCTTGCATCCTGATGACAGGGAAAGAGTACTGCGTGAATGGGAAGAGGCAGTCTTAAAAAGCAGTGAATTTAAATCGGAATTAAGATTTCAGCATAAAAATGGCAAAGTTACCTGGCTAGAAGCCAAAGCGACAAAACTGTCAGATGTGAATAAGAAATTATATGGCTATATCGGTATTGCAGCTGATATTACCGAAAGAATCGATCACGAAAAGGAATCACTGAATTACAAAAGCAATCTAGAGGAATTGGTAAGTTTGAGAACCGAAGAACTCAAGGATAGTAAAGATGCTTTATTGAACTTATTGGAAGATCTTAATTTCCAATCTGCCGAATTAGAAAAAGAAAAGGTCAAAGCGCAATCGGCCGATTTAATGAAGTCAGCGTTTTTAGCAACGATGTCGCATGAATTAAGAACGCCAATGAACTCTATTATCGGGTTTACCGGTATTCTATTAAAAGAATATGCCGGGCCTTTAACCAAAGAGCAAAGAAAACAGTTATCTATGGTTAAAAATAGTAGTCAGCATTTACTAGGCTTAATTAATGATATTTTGGATATCTCTAAAATTGAGGCAGGTAAATTAAAAGTATCCATGTATCCTTTTAATTATGTTAAGACAATAGAAAAAACCATTGATTTCTTAGTACCTCAAGCCGAAAAAAAAGGACTTCAATTATGTTCAGAAATAGTGGAGAACGCTATCATCTTAGATAGCGATGAGCGAAGAGTGGAGCAAGTATTGCTTAACTTGTTATCCAATGCAATTAAATTTTCAAACAAGGGAACCATACAGGTAAAAGTAGCTATTGTTGATAACGCAGTGGTCACCCAGGTGATAGACCAGGGAATTGGAATAGGCAAAAAAGATATAAACAAGTTGTTTGTACCCTTTATTCAATTGGAGGGAGGAATAAGTAGAAGTCACGAGGGTACCGGTCTAGGACTGGCAATTAGCAAAAGTTTAATTGAAAAATTAGGGGGAACAATAAGAGTACAAAGTAAAAAAGGAATAGGAAGTAATTTCACATTTACATTGCCTATTGGTGAGGGCGATAAAGAATGATACCTTTAAAACTAAAATATTGAACGATAGGTGCAATTCCAGCATTGTTAAACAACAATTAGCTGATTTTAAATTAGATACGAAATTATATTTATGGAAAAGACTATTTTAATAATTGAAGATAATGAGCAAAATATGTATATGTTGTCGTATCTACTCACACAAAATAATTACACTATTATAAAGGCGTATAATGGATTGGATGGGCTTAGGTTGGCACATGAAAACAATCCTGAAATTATCTTAATAGATATTCAACTCCCCGACATGGATGGATATGAAATATGTAATAAATTACGGTATAACGGTCTGCCTAAAGACACTACAATCATTGCCGTAACTTCGTATGCAATGGGAGGTGATAGGGAAAAAGCAATTGAAGCAGGTGCAGATGGGTATTTGGAGAAACCCATAAATCCGGAAACTTTTGTGAAAGACATGGAAAAAATTGTTAGAGAAAAATAAGGAATGGACAAAAAGACTATTTTAATTGTAGATGACATCTATGAAAACCTCTATTTGTTAAGGGTAATCCTTGAAGAAGCAGGTTTTAATGTTATTGAAGCCAAAGACGGTAAAGAAGGGCTTAACAAACTACATGAAAATAGCGCTGTAGACCTTATCATTTCAGATATTCTGATGCCCGTAATGGATGGATATATGTTTTGCCAAGCCTGCAAAAAAGAAAAATTATTCAGTACCATCCCTTTTGTTTTTTACACGTCGACCTATACCGAAAAACTTGACGAAGATTTTGCTTTAAAACTTGGAGCAAATCATTTTTTAAGAAAACCCACAGAACCAGAAATAATAGTAAAGTTACTTCAAGATATTTTTAATGGAGCTAATCCACAAGTACAACCATTAAAAAGCATACCGTTTACCGAACAAGAGGCCTTAAAACTTTACAGCAAACGACTTATCAGTAAACTTGAGCAAAAAAATTTAGACCTCGAAAAAGAGGTGTTGGAACGAAAAAAAGCAGAGCAATTACTAGCAGAAAATGCAGCGAAATCTAATCAAAAGAAAAATGTAATCTTAGAACTTACTGCTTTTGTAGGAACTGATTATAACAATGCACTAAAAAAAATTACTTCACTGTCAGCAGAAACATTACATGTAGAACGTGTAGGTGTTTGGTCATTCAATACCAACAAAGATGAAATAAAATGTGAAAAATTATTTGATTCTAAAAGTCGAAGGTATGAAGACGGAACCATACTCACAGCAAAGGAGAACCCGAATTATTTTGAAGGAATTTTAAAGAATAAAATTATAAGCATTAGCGATGCTATAAATGATAAAAATACCAAAGACTTTGCGCAAAATTATCTGTTACCAAAGAATATAACTTCTATGATGGATGTTATTATTCAAGTATCCGATGATTTGTACGGTGTTTTATGTTTTGAACATATTGGTGCCAAGCGCACTTGGACTAGAGATGAAGAAGAATTCGCAACCTCTATTGCTAATCTAGTGTCATTAATGGTCGAAAGTTCGGAACGTAAATTGGCAGAAACAGAAGCCATTTCAGCAAACAAGCAACTCGTTATCGCCAATAAAGAACTCAATACACTAAGAAATCAATTAGAACAGGAAAACGTATACCTTAAAAACGAGCTAGACCTGGTTTTTAACTATGAAGAAATGGTGTATGGTAGCGAAGAGTTCAGTATGGTTTTAACAGAAGTGGAGAAAGTCGCACCAACCACAGCGACAGTACTGCTCTTAGGCGAGTCGGGCACAGGCAAGGAGTTGTTGGCAAGGGCTATACATAATACCAGCCAAAGAAACAATAAGCCGTTAATAAAGGTCAATTGTTCCGCAATACCTAGAGAACTTATAGAGAGCGAATTGTTTGGTCATAAAAAAGGATCATTTACCGGGGCTTTTGATGATAAAATAGGAAAATTTGAATTAGCGGACGGAGGCACCTTGTTGTTAGATGAAATAGGAGAATTACCCTTGGATATGCAGCCAAAAATATTACGGTTTTTACAAGATGGTGAAATTGAAATTGTTGGTGGCACGCAATTAAAAAAGTTGGATGTTAGGGTTATAGCAGCGACCAACCGAAATCTCAAAGACGAGATTGAGAAAAAGCAATTTAGAGAAGATTTATATTTCAGGCTCAATGTATTTCCTATTCTAGTGCCTCCTTTACGGAAAAGAACCGATGATGTTCCTTTGCTGGTAGAGCATTTTATAGAAAAGTTTAATAAATCGTATGGAAAAAAAATCAAGTACATTTCCGATGATGCAATGAGAAAGCTCAAAGAATATAATTGGCCAGGAAACATTAGAGAGCTGGAGAATTTAATAGAAAGAGCATCCATATTATCTACTAGTGAGACTTTGATAATTCCAGGCTTTGAAACTGCAACCCAAAAAACCATATCCATTAATGATACCGATTTATCGTTTGATACCGCTCAACGCAACCATATTCTTCACGTATTGGAAAAATGCAATTGGAAAATTAGCGGAACTAATGGAGCGGCTACTATACTAGAATTAAAACCAAGCACACTTCGCGACAAAATGGTCAAACTAGGTATCAAAAAATAGTAACATCACCTGCAGTCTACTGCCTATTGGACCATCGACTTTAACCCTTCCTCAAAAATCAAGTAACTAGCAAATATACGGTAGCAAAAAGGTGCCTAATTCAACGTAAAACTATCGGTAATATACTTCAATAATCCATTCATGATGGCTTTAAAAACCGAACTCTTAGTTGCGGTATACCGCTAATCCTACACTTTACTAAGAAATACTCACGGTATACCGTGTTTGTAACTCATTATTAAAATTACTTTGTTAATTGATTATCAAATACTTATATGTCTATTGGTAGCTAATTTACCGTTTGGCACACAACTTGTTTGTTGTTTTATCCTACAGTGATGCTTCTTGTTCCCTACATCAGTTGTAGATACTAAAACCTAATGTAAACATGAATATACGTGCATCATAATATCAAATTACAATTTTAGTCATACATCTGTAACGAAAGATAAGCGGCAGTATGTGTTTTGCGAAACAGTTGATTTCAAGCGCAGACCAACATGCAAAATAGTACCGCCAATGTACGAAGACAAACAACATTACATGAAAATGAATAACGAATTTATTTATTTAAATCTAACTTAAAATACGTAGTTCCCCCGAAAACTCTATTGAACAATTAGATAATTTTAATTATGAAAAAATCAAAAACAGACCTTATTAATTTTTCGAATCGTTTGAATACAACATGCAATTATTTTGATGATCACGATTTCAAAATATCCAGGGAATTTGGTGAGAATATAATGAAATTACATTGTACCAAATGTCAAAAATTGTATGGCGCAAACATTGAGAAAAATACTTTTTTTGATTGGGAAGATAAATCCGAGATAACAGCCGATTTCTTCCTCCAATTAGGAGCATAGCCAAAACGTATGTAGCTCTAGTTGGTTTATAATTAAAATTGTCTTATTTATTTCTGTGTATTAAAAAAGAAGATACTGTACCCAGAGTGGTTTCTTCTTTTGAAAATGGCATAAAAATCATAGTACTGGATATCAAAATCCATTTAATATTTTTTACCAAATTCCAATCTTTAAAAAATGAATCTTTTATCTAACATTTTATTACTTGACGATAATAAAATGGATAGCTATATGAATGAGGAGATTATTAGGCGCCAGGTTCCTAGTGGCTCAATTATGACATTACATTGTCCCCAAGAAGCTATCGAATACATAAAATCCATTACAATTGATTCATCCTATAATCTCAAGAATTTTTTGCCTGATTTAATTTTTCTTGATGTTAATATGCCCAAAATGAATGGATTTGATGTTTTGGATGAACTTAAAGAGTTAAATATTTTCAAAAAGAAACAAATAGACGTTTTTTTTCTTTCCTCATCTACCTGTGAAAAGGATATTAAACATGCCCTAGACCATCAGCTTAGCAAGGGATACATTAAAAAACCACTAAATAAAGACAAGCTTGCTAAGGTTTTAAAATTGAACATACTATCCTACTATACCCCTAAAAACAAGCAGAGTTCTCTTCAAAAACAGGTGCTATTATAAATTTCCCTATCCACTGTCAATTTAGTGGTGATGGATATTATGAAAGTTTGTAGTCTCTTTTTTAAAACTCATTACATTATGCCTTTTATTCCTAGTGAACGCCTCCCATATTCAGGTACTAGTTATAAGTGTGTAAACTAAATTGTCATGGTAATTTGATTGTAAAAAGCAATAGAGCGTTTGGTAGCGGCTATTTATGACTTTGACTACGCGCAGTACAGGAGCTACAATTGAACTCTACTGTACAGTATCATAACACAAGATTTTCCTTTAATTTTTCTTCTAAAAAGATTCTACTTCAAGGGAACGGGAACACGTATTATACGAGCCAACGAGCTTGTCCCCAGAGCTTTATTGCGAAGGAGGATAAGAGGGGAGTGGAATGGATAATCATTTATATCTGTGTTAAACCGTCAATACGCTATTTACCAGCTTAATATCGTTAATAGTGCGAAACATCCCTTTTAAATATGGTTTGCGATTTATCTTAGATAAGATATAAATGATACTATGCGCACGCAAGCGCACTATATTAGTATCAAATACGTTACTAAAATAGCACCCTTACATAGTATGAAATTTATCTTCTTAAAAAGTAAAAAATTCTGGTGGCGATGTATAGCCATAATCATTGTAGTACCAATGGTGATGCTTAGTGCTTTGCTCTTGTTTATGAATACGGCACAAGATGCTATTATTCAAGATAAAATTACCGAGTTTAATGGGCAGCACCAAGGTTTAATCACGGTTGGCGATACACATTTATCACTCTTTAGTAATTTCCCTGATATTTCTTTTAAGGTAGATGATGTTCGCATTGCAGAAACTAAAACCAAAGACGCACCGGTAATCCTAGATGTTAAAGACATCTATGTAGGTTTCAACTTATGGGATATGGTAAGCGGAAATTATAGTGTTCGATCATTGCTTATCGAAGATGGATTTTTTGACATTGTATTACATGCTGATAAAACAACGAATCTTGAAAACGCATTAAAGTCGTTCGAAGAAACTGAAAATACGGAAAAGCCTATAAATTTCAGTCTTGAAAAGATTAAGTTTAAAAATCTAGATATTCACAAAAAAGACGAAGCTGAGAATACCGATTTAGAAACCTTTATTCAACAGGCAGAAGGAGGGTTCCAATTGAATAATGAATTCATTTCGGCCCATATAGATACGGAATTCGAAATGAATTTGATTGATAGTGGCGATACCACCTACATCCGTCATAAGCATTTTGAACTCCATACCGATCTTGTTTTTAACCAAACCAATGGTCTCCTCACCATTAAACCTTCTGGAGTTACCCTGGAACACGGCGAATTTGACCTAGAAGGTACAATAGATACTAAAAATGATTTAAACCTAGACCTAACCATAAAAGGAACAAAGCCAAATTTTGATATGCTCATTGCTTTTGCTCCCGAAGACCTCATACCCATTCTAGAACGCTATAAAAACGCAGGCAACATTTATTTCAATGCTATAGTTCAAGGGCCTACGCTTAACCAAAAAACGCCATTTTTCGATATAAATTTTGGTGCAAGTGAAGCTTTTCTAGAAAATACCACGAAAGGCAAAAAGGTAAATAATATGGGCTTTATCGGGCATTTCACCAACGGGTCGGAACGTAATTTACGAACAACAAACTTCTCTTTAAAAAACATGACCGCTAACCTGGAAACGGGCAGCTTTTTAGGCAATGTTGTGGTAAATAATTTTGAGGAACCAGAAGTAGATATGCAATTACATGCAGATTTTAATTTGGCATTTATGGCCGATTTTCTGAACATTACCGATATTGAAAAGGCTTCAGGAAAGGTTTCGTTAGAAATGAATTTTCATGATATTATCGATTTAGACCAACCGGAACTTGCGCTCAATAAACTTAATCAAGCCTATTTTACTGAGCTTAAAGTTGAAGATTTAAGCTTAAACGCTAAAGACCTTCCCGCGCCCTTAGAAAAATTGAATGTACACTTGGTCATGAACGGCAAAAAAGCAACACTCAATAAATTTGATATGTTGTTAGGTAAATCAGATATATCCATGACAGGGTTCCTGTCTGACCTTCCTGCTGTTGTGCATCATACCAATACTCCTGTAGAAGCCCATTTAGAAATTGAGTCCAATGTTCTCGACATAACAGAATTAACGGGGTATTCTAAAATAGATAGTACAGGTATCGATGAAAAAATTGAAAACCTAAGCGCTGGTTTCTCCTTTACATCTTCTGCTAAAGCGTTTACAGAAGCCAAATACTTACCCAAAGGCGAATTCTTTGTAGATAGTCTGCATGCTAATCTTAAACATTACCCTCACGAATTACACGATTTTCATGTAGATTTTTTTATTGACGATCAAGACCTTAACATTGTTGATTTTACAGGATTTATTGATGATTCTGATTTTCATTTAAACGGACTAGTCCAAAATTATGGGTTTTGGATGCAAAAGGAACGCAATGGGGATGTAGATTTAGATATTAGCTTAACCTCAGATGTACTGCGGTTAGAAGATATTTTCACGTACCAAGCAGAAAATTATGTGCCGGAGGAGTATAGACACGAGGAGTTTAAAAAACTAGCGCTACATGTAAATTCTAGCATGCACTACAAAGCATCGGAATTACAGGCAGTAGATTTAAGTTTGGATAGGCTCTCTACCAAAATGCAGTTACATCCACTTCGATTCGAACGTTTTACGGGTCGTTTTCATTATGAAGAGGACCATCTTGTAGTTAAGGATTTTATAGGTAAAATAGGTAGAACTTCATTTAATGTAAATATGAACTACTATTTAGGAGCTAACGAGGGTATAAAAAAACGAGATAACTTTCTTGATTTTAAAGCAAATTATGTTGATTATGACCAGCTATTTCCTGCCGATACTACTACAAAAGAAGCTACTAAAGTGGCTGTATCGGAAACAGCAGATGTTAAGGAGCATGCAGAAGCTTTTAATCTTTATGAGCTACCATTTACCGATATGAAATTTAATGTGGATATCGATTATTTCATGTATCACCGCATTGTTTTGGAACAAATAGAAGCCGATTTACGGACGACACCAAACCATTACATCTATGTAGATACCCTTACCATGAATGCAGCAGGGGGTACGGTTAACATGTCGGGGTATTTTAATGGGAGCGACCCAAAGCATATTTATATGAAGCCTACTATAGTTGCTGAAAATATAGACATTGATAAGTTCCTTTTTAAGTTCGAAAACTTCGGACAAGACCATGTAGTATCCGACAATTTAAAAGGGCGCGTTTCAACTAAAATTGACGGAAAAATAAGAGTTTATCCCGATTTAGTGCCTGATTTAGACCAGTCTGAAGTTCACATGGATGTAAAAGTACTTCAAGGCAAATTACAGAACTACGGGCCTATGACGCTATTGTCTGATTATATGGGTGATAAAAACCTTAAAAACGTCCAATTTGATACCCTTATAAATCATATAGATATTACCAATGGGAAAATTACCATACCTACTATGACTATCGAGTCTACCTTGGGGCATATGGAGCTGTCGGGAATCCAGGATATGGAGCATAATTTTGAATACTATGTAAGAATTCCATGGAAAACCGTAAAACAAGCAGCACGCTACAAACTATTCGCAAATAAAAACAATGATGACATTGAAGCGGAAGAAGAAATTGTAGAACTGAACCCTAACGAGAAAGTTCGCTATCTCAATGTGAAACTACAGGGTACTACGGATGACTTTAAGGTGTCTTTACAAAAGGCGAAACAAGGCAACAATAAGTAAACCTCTCTAAAATTATTGCTTAGTACTTCATCCTTTGGTTAAACTAATAGTACATAAGAACATAACCGCTAGTAAGACTAGGAAAACAAAGAAATTCCGTATAGCATATCGCTATTTTATACGCGATAAAAACGAATTACCCTGAGGGTCATTATTTTTTTCGGCGAGTTGATGCGGCTGCCTTTAGCTAAATATTAATTGGTTTTGAAAATTGATTTCATTAAAGACTAATGTCTTGCGATATGACACTTTGCTTGGGTACGGTATAAAAATTAAAGATGTAGCATCTTTCTTTTTTGAGCGGGTAGGTGCGATGGCGTATTTCGTACTACACTTTCTTTAAGTTTTTCTTCTTAAAAACATTCTTTTAAAAAGGTAATAAAACCGACAAAGGAGGTTCACGAGGTCCTATTTATAAAAAAGAAATTACCCGAGTAAACACTGTTTTGCCGAACCCGCAGAGTGGGGGAGTGTAAAGGTGTATGGAAAGGGGCCATCTTACAAAATGGTTACTGTTTGTTGCCAAAAAGTAAAAAATCCTGTGAGCCGCGATTACTCAAAAAAAGGTCTTTGATACCATCTCCGTTCAAATCCACAAAATCGATATCAAAACCTCTGCCACCAATGCCCTTGGGAATTATTTTGTCGGTTCCTTCGATAAACTTTCCTTTGGCATCGTTAAGATAAACGCTATAGGGCGTGTTGCCCCCAAACTGGTCACCGTTTGTATTGCCAGTCATAATATCTGGGTCACCATCATTGTCAATGTCCAAGAAGGCCACTCCAAAACAACGATTGTCATCTTTGGGCAAATGGGTGTCGGTAATATCAGTGAAAAACCCTTTTCCGTCGTTTAGCAACAACCTGTTCTGCCTCAAGGCGTTGTCCACAAAAGCCTGAACATTGCCATATAGAATGTCCAGATCACCATCTCCATCAATATCGGCTACGTCCACTTCACGGGTTTCTTCGGGTTCTTTTCGGTAAGGGAGCATATCGGAAGATTGATCTTCAAAAAAACCATTTCCTATGTTGATCAATAGTCTATTTGCATCCTCGTTTCCCACGAGTACATCTTGATCCCCGTCGTTGTCCACATCGGCAAGGGTAAGGTCTTGTGTAATATCTATGAACTGACCAAACCGCTCAAGGCTCTCATCTTTAAAATGGCCCGTGCCCGTGTTGATCAATACATTGTTCTGGCCGTTATTCCCAATCAAAACATCGGGGGAACCATCGGTATTGATATCAAAAACAACTACGGAATTGGAAGTTCCGGTAACCGGAATCCTGTCCCCACCATCTATAAAAGTGCCATCACCATTGTTCAAGTAGAGCTCATTGGTCTTGTCATCCTCACTGACCACGATGATGTCCAGGTCGCCATCCAGATCAAAGTCGGCAATACCAATATCCTCACTATCATGGGCAACCTGTGGTATCCGCAATGCACTCTCGTTAGTGAAGCCTCCTTTTCCATTATTGATGAGCAGAATGTTGGGCCTGTGCTCGTTGGCAATCAAAATATCCATGTCCCCATCTTGGTCCAAATCAGCAATTCCGGCATCCATGCTAAGCAATTGTAGGTCATTGTAAGGCAAATGTGTTTTTGTAACGTTTATATAGAAAGAAGTGGAACTAGCTTGGTTTCCCTTATAATGTTGACCATAACCCGTTTGCAAAACAACAAGGGCCACGGGCAACAGTATAATTTTGGTATACATAGGTATTTTTTAGAGATTCGCTACTAATATAAGTTATTTGCCCCTGAGCTATCTATAAAGTCTACCGGATTTTCCTGACCACCCTGGGCACTATACTGTTCTTGCGTTAGGTAACTTGCGTTGTGGTTACGGCATAATGATAAAGATTGAGAATCTTTATTATTTGAGCGAGTAGGTGTGCGGGCAAAGTCGTTACCATCTTCATTAATTTTTTCTTTCTATAAACTTCCTGAATATGTAATGAAATACTCTTTGCCCGAAGCAACGGTAGGAGGGGAGTGAAAGCGAAGCTTCATGAATACCTTATTATAAAATAACCAGCGATGAATAAATGTGTATGGAATGGGAGTAAATTGACCAAGATCAAAATGTTTTGATTTTTTCAAACAAATTCTTTTGAAATTCTGTAATTTGGAATACTTCCCCCTGAAGAAATTTTAATATCTAAATGAGCACTGACGACAATCAATCAAATGATTCCCGAAAAAAATTAACACGGGAAACATTGATTGACAGACTGACTAAAGAAATCGAATCGAACTTGAACAACGACCAATTCGGAGTTGATAGCCTTGCACAGGCGGTCGGTATGAGCCGTTCGAGTCTTCATCGAAAATTAGAAAAACTTCAAGGTGTTTCTACAAGCCAATTTATCAGAGAGTATCGATTAAAAAGGGCTTTAGAAATTCTGAGGCTAGAAGACGTAACGGCTTCAGAAGTTGCATACCGAGTTGGCTTCGGTAGTGCGACCTATTTCAATACTTGTTTCCATAAATTTCATGGCTATACACCTGGTGAAGTTAAATCTAGAATTCCCACTGATATCGAAGAACAAGACGAAAGTTACGCTTCGAAAAAAGAGTATGATTTAAGTATTGAAACTGCTGTATCAAAATCTAAAAAAAATGATTTCAAGAATATCCTGATTCTTGTAACACTGCTCATACCTGTCACAATTGCTGCTTTTTATTTTTATCATACTTCCTCTGATAAATCTGTTCAAACGGATGAAAACAATGTTATTGATGAAAAATCGATAGTCATTCTACCTTTTAAAAATTGGACGGGCGACCCCGATTTGGAATATATTTCAGATGGTATGACCGATGCTGTGACCTCAAGACTTACAAAGGTCAGAGCTATTGAGAAAGTGATTCCGTTTACTTCAGCGCTACAATACAAGTCGACAGAAAAACCTATTAAAGAAATAGCCAAGGAGTTAGGTGTCGCGAATCTTCTTCAAGGAAATCTTCAACTTTCCGGGAATAAAATCAAAATTAATCTACAATTGATTCATGGCCGTTCCAATGTGCATCTTTGGTCCGAAGAATACACTGGGGAATGGAAAAGCGACGAAATTTTTGAAATGCAGGCCGAAGTAGTCGAGGCAGTTGCCAGAAATATGAGGGCTACCATCTCTGAAAACGAGTTGGTCGCCATTAAAAAAATCCCTACTAACAGTAAACTGGCCTATTCCTATTATCTACAAGGGGAGTTTCAAAGGCTAAAAGGAAACGAATTATCCTATTCAAATGCTATCAACCTTTATGAAAAGTCAATTGCAGCAGATTCGAATTTTGTGAAACCCTATATAGAGATGGCTAATGTTTGGCATATGGGTGGGTCAGTTTGGGGTTTTTACGATCAGCAAATGGCTTGGGGTAATGCAAAGGTGTTGCTAGAACAAGCGCTGAAAATAAATCCCGAGAATCAAGGCGTTGCCGAAGAACTTAATACAGGACGTTTTTTTTATGATTGGAATTTTGAACTTGTAGAGCAGTTTTATAAAAATATAGTACGCAATTCCACTAAGGACAAGTCCTCAGTTATTTCATTAGATTACCCCATTAAGACCGGAAGACCTGAAGAAACCCTTAAGGCAGTTGAACGTTTTAGCCTAAATGATCCGTCAAATGTATTTTATCCGTTTTTTAGGGCAGAGGCCATGTTTTATATGGGTTCTGCCGATGAAGCCAGAGAAATATTAACTCGAACAGATCCCTTATATAATGACAATTGGTTCTATTTAAGGGAGTCGGCAAAACTATACTACTATCTAGCAGAATATGAAAAGTCTAAAATCCAGCTTGAAAAAATACTATCTCAATTTTCTGATTATCCGCCAATACTGATGTGGTTGAATGCTGTATACGCACAAATGGATGGTAATTCTGAAAAAACTCTCCGTTATTTGACGGAGCTTCAAAACGACTACAATAGAGGCTCATCGGGCAGCGCAGCTTGGTTTTTGGCTTTGTACTATTGCACAACAAAAGAATACGAACAAGCTTTTCATTGGCTCCAAAAATCCTATGATAGACATGAGGTAGAAATGACTTGGCTAAGAGAAGAACCTTTATTAGCCCCAATTAGAAAAGATGCACGCTACAAAAATCTCTATGAAAAAGTCGGATTTTCTAGTATCGGAATACCTATTAAAACCGCTACAGAAAATTAACCCTTCAAATTATCTTTTCAACATCATTTAAAGATTTTGCATCATAATTTAAATTCATGGACAAAAGCTTAACAAGCTTGCCACATGATTGTTAGGTAGCGTTTATCTCGTATTCCCATCTTTGGATTATTCAAATATTGGTGCGAGATAGTCTTGTACTTCACTTAAAAATAATCACTAAAACTTTTCATTATGAAATCAAAATTAACACTAGCTAGTATGATGTTATTAGCACTTTTCACAACAGGTTGCACGGCACAATCAGAAATGGCACCCGTAGATTTATTAAACGATGAATTTCCTGAATCAAAACAAGAAATAATGGAAACAATCGGCACAATTGCACAAAGTCTTAAAGACGGCGATATGGATAAGTTGATTTCCCTTCACGCCTACAGCCCAAAGTTCACCGAATTTAATAAGGGAGAACACCGTGTTGGTAGTGCAGGCAATGAGACCTATGAACGTGAAGTTTTCGGTGCACTTACCGAAGTTGTGAAATTTGATTCTAACGATTTACAAATTGCAGTATATGGCGACGTAGCTAACGTAACCTTTCATTCTGATTTTCATTTAAAATTCGGTGAAGACCTTGTCGTGGTAAATGACCAAATATCCTTGCTATTTTTAAAAACAAGTGACGGATGGAAAATTGTTGCAGAGCACCATTCTCCTTTGAAAAAAGAAGAAAGTTAAATTCAGACTAATTCATTTAAACTATTCAATCAATATAGTAAAGCTTGCAATAAATCATAGTATGGGAATCAACTAGATTTTACCAACGTATTTTAGAACTAAAAAAAGTGATGGTCTACTATTAGGCAATCACTTTTGTTATACATACAGATTCTTAGCAGCATCATAAGTTGACATTGGAATTCGCTGAAATCAGGTATAACGTATCGCTATTTGATATAAGGTCAAATTATATTTCGTTTTTGAAACATAATGTTCCGCGTTATGTAACTTTGCTTTGGAAAAGCAAAGTATTTGGCACTTCTCTTTCTTTAAATTTTTATTCTAAAAAGATCCATTACTAAGGTAATGGAACACTTATTATGCGACCCGACAGTAGGAGGGGAGTGTAATGTGTGTGGAATGGATTTAGTCAACAATCTTCAAACTGTTGTAATATTGCGCTATGTCATCTAAGGAATAGGTTTTTATCAATTTTGGGCGAATTGAATAAATAGTTTCAATTAGTTCTAACTTGTGGTCTGTTACCGCATGATGAATTCCTCTATGGCAATTCGGACATAACGAAACTATATTATCCAAATTATCTAAGGGATAATCGAAAGAAGTTTGAAACTTTATCGGAATAAAATGATGAGCTTCTACGTAAGGCTTTCTCGTTCTTTGAGCAATAAATGTTTCGTGGGATTTGTCAATTTCACAAGTATAACTTGCTATATCAAAACGCATTATCGCCAATCTAGGGTCTCTGTAAAAGCTTGTTCTACCACTTAAAGTTTGTGTGATTATCTTACCTTTTGGGTCTATATCAATTGCAGATACTTCGGGAATAGTATTTTCGATTATTTCTTGATATTCCAAATCTTCATAATCAATTTGTCCTAATGTTCTCCACGCAGGTTCATCAATTGAACCTATAACAATTCGATTATCCAAGTTTATGTATATAAACCAAATATCCCCGCCCTTTGGTTTGAATCCGCTCCGTGAGGATAGATAAAGCCTGAGTTCAGGTTTATCAGGTTTTGGATAGACTAGATTTAACGAGATGGAATCGAAATTTGGGTGCAACAGAAATTCCTTACTAGCCAAATCTGGATTGCTTCCTACATTTCCGACTTGAATATTTTCATTGCCAAAATATTCCACTACCATTTCAGCCTCGCTATCTGTAAGCGTTATTTGGGAATCATAATTTTCTCTTTCCGTAACCCGCGAATAGGCTCCGTTACGAGAGCTGAAAAAATCTTTATGGAAATCTTTAAAATCCAAACTATCGTAATATTTTATTTTTCTCTAAAGTTTCCACAATTTTCTTTGCTATACTTTCGACTACGGGCACAGCAACAGAGTTGCCAAATTGTCTATAAGAAGCAGCATTACTTGAAGGAAGAATATAACTTTCAGGGAAACCTTGTAATCTTGCACATTCTCTTGGGGTAAGTTTTCTTGGGTTTAATCCCTCTTGCGGAACTAAACATTCCTTACCATCTTTTCCATATCTAGCAACTATAGTATTTGAAGGCTTTTCGAGATTCGCTGTGAAAGCTGTAAAACCAGTGCCTCTTTCTAAATTACGCTTTGTACGCCTTTGATGCCCTGCCCAAAGTTTATCTGAAATAGTGTATTCTTCAGATGGATTATCTTCAAGTATTGATTTTAATTTTAGTGGTTCCCCTTCAAAATTTGGGAACTCAAAGTCTATAGAGGAATCTTTAAAGCATACCATATAAAATCTTTCACGTTTTTGAGGTACAACGGATTTAGAATTTATGACTTTACTAAAAAAAGAATATCCCAGATTTTCTATTACTGACTTTACAGTATCATATGTGTTTCCACCATCATGACGCTTGAAGTTCTTGACATTTTCCAAGAATATAACTTCTGGCTTTTTAACTGACACGATTCGCATTATATCAAAGAAGAGATTTCCTTTAACCTTATCTTCAAAACCATGTGATTTACCTAATGAATTTCTAGAAGAAACGCCAGCTAAACTAAAAGGCTGACATGGAAATCCGCCTGTTAAAATTGTGTGGTCAGGAATCAACAAATCTAACTCCGAATCACTAATTTGTTCTCCGGTAAACTCCCTTATATCTCCAAAAGGTACTTCTCCAAAATTTGATTCGTAAGTTCTTTTAGCGGAATTATCAATCTCGGATGAAAATACACATTTACCTATTTGACTTTGTAATGCTAATCTAAAGCCGCCAATTCCGGCGAATAGGTCGATGAAAGTAAACTTCTCGTCTTTAGGAGGAGGAAATGGAACATCCCACTTTATTGGAATAATTGTTTGGAAGTTAGGCTCTTCAACCCTGTTTTCTATAAAACCCAATGCTTTGTTCTCATAGGTGCATGAGACTTGATTACTTTGCATGTAGTGAGTTATATATGCATGTTCGTTTGTGAAATTCTTGTCAAAACCAAACTTCAAATCGGCTTTTAAGGAGGAGTAATTCTTCATTTATAGGTTCAAGTACTTGGTTACAATTTTAAAAAGAATTTGAAATGATATAACTTGAAAGGAACTTTATTATCAACAAAGTTATCCCAAATACCAATTGGGAATCATTACAAATCACTGGTTTAGGAATCGGTTAATAGTCTTTAAATGTTATTCTTTAGAATACTTCTTACTATTCCTTCAATCTTAAAATCCTCAGCAGATATGAATGGAGGATAAGCGGTATTAAATGAATGTAAGATATTGACAGTGTCTTTTCTATATAGCTGTTTAATTAAAGCCTTTTCCTCATTTACACAGACTACAATATCTCCATCGTTTGCAAGGGTTGTTTTCTCTCCAATAATATAATCTCCGGAAGAAATTCGAGGTTCCATGGAATCTCCTTTAGCAACAACAATAAAAGCCTTTTCAGTTGGAAATTTTAAAATTCTAGAAGCAATGGGTATCCTGTCAATAGGACTACCGTCCAAAATAGTACCATTTGGACCACATTCGGCAAGGCCATATTGATTAATATATGTTATGGGTTTCTCGGGGTCTTCTAAAATTTGATAATCCCTTGGATTAGATGGATTTCTTTTTAAAAATCCTTTTTTCTCCAATTGTATAATATGATGGTGAACAACACTTGTTGATGCAACATCCAACTCTTCCATTAGCTCAAACATGGTTAATGGGTCATCTATATTTTCTCGTAAAATATGGATTAACTTTTCTTGATTAGGGTGTAACTTCTTCATCATTGCTAAAGTAGTTAACATTTATGAGAACTTATAAACATATTCTATTTTTTATTCTACGAATTTTTATATTCGTTCGATAATTCATTCTAATATTAAATATAGTATTATGACTAGAACTAGCAAAAGAGGTAGAAGTGCAGAAACAGGTCAATTTGTGACTATTGAAGAGGCAAAAAGAAGACCTGCAACCACAGTGATTGAAACCCTAAAAGTTGGGCCGACGAAGAAAAGAAGAAAATAATGGCGAAAAATTATAAAGCATTGGCGAATAATGTTCGCTCTCGAATTAATCCTGAAAATTTAATTTTTGAAAAGGCTTATCGAGATGATATAGGTACTGTATCGTATAGTGACATTCTAGTTTATATCAGAACCGCCATGAAAGCCGTACCGGAGGAATATACTAAAAGAAGTAAGGAAGCTGGTGAAAAGGTAAAGGAACATCTTTCCAAAGAACTTAAACGCGTAAGTTATAAATACCAAGGTTCGGTTATGACTAATACGCATATAAGAGGTGCTAGTGATATTGATTTATTAGTAATCACGGAGAAGTACTATCAGTGGAATGGAGCAGAGGTGAGAAATATACTTAACAATTTTGCTGAAAGGTCTAAATACAATTCTGCTCAAATTCAGCTTTTGGAAAAAGAATTGGATTATAGTAGTTATCAAGGAGATGACCTTCAAGATTTAAGGGATATTAGAATGGATGGCGAAAAAGTTTTACAATCTGTATACTCTATATGTAATACTTCGAAGCCAAAAGCTATAAAAATTCATAATTTAAACCTGAAAAGAGATGTCGATACAGTGATCGCAAATTGGTATGATAGTTCTTTTTCAATAGCTCATGGTAAAGGTGAAAACAGAGCGGTTCAAATATATAATAAAGTAGAGCACTCGCGAGGTCCTGCTAACTATCCCTTTTTGAGCATTTTTAGAATTAACGAAAGAAGCTCAAATACTAATGGTCGTCTAAAAAGAATGATTCGTTTTTTAAAAAATGTCAAAACTGATTCTGATTATGAAATTGATTTGAACAGCTTTGATATAAATGCTATTTGTTACGACATTTCTACTTCTAAGTATCATAATGCATCGTTTTATGAACTAGTTCCAGTAATATACAAACAGTTAAAAAGTATTTGTGAAGATAGCGCACATGCTGATTCGCTGAGATCCGTGGTTGGTACTGAATATATATTTAGATATGATCAAAACAAGCTGAAATCATTAAGGCAATTACTCTCGGAAGTTGAAGGTATCGCAAACGATTTAGGAAAAGAATACATCTATGCATAAGAAAAGACTGTTTATAGGGTCTTCGTCAGAAGAGTTAGCCTTTGCGAAGAGAGCCAAGGAACTTTTGAAAAACGAATTTGAAATTACCATTTGGAATGAAAACGTGTGGGATTCAGCCGTTTTTAGAATCAATCAAAACTTTTTGTCAGACCTGCTCAAAGCATCACTAAGGTTTGATTTTGGGATTTTACTGGGAACACAGGACGATAAAGTTTTAATAAGAGGCAAGGAGGTTATGAAACCTAGAGATAATGTCCTTTTCGAGTTAGGTTTATTTACAGGTAGATTAGGGACTTCCAAGTGTGCTTTTGTAATTGATAAGGAAATAGATTTACTTTCAGATTTTAAAGGTATTTCGCTCGCAAGATTCGATAAAAGAAATAAAAAATCTTTTGACGAGGCTATTGAGCAATGTCGGGATATGTTCCTAGCAAGTAGTGATGACGAAATAAACTTTTTTCCTTCATCAACCTTGGCATCAGTCTATTTCGAGAACTTTATAAAGCCAATATGTAAGCACATTATTAACAATGGGATAGTTTCAGAATCAATACACTATGACAAGTGTAATGTAAACATTATTGTGCCAAAAAAGATTGATGAGGATGTCAATTTACAGTTCCAAATAATAAAAAAGAAGATGAATACAAAAGATGTCAGTATTGAATATGCTGGTAGACCTAGAAATATTATTGTAGATACTAAAATTGAAAATGGAACTTTAGAGATTGTTGATTTCCCGACCATAATAAAGGGAATAAGACATTCAATTTCAAATTTATTACCTGGAGAATTCAATAAGTTGACAGAAGGATATGAAGCAATCTTGGAAAGAGAACTCAGAAGGTTTATTACAACTATAAAAATGTTAGTAATTAAATCCGGTTTCGATGATATTGTTCAAGTGAATAGGGAATCCTGAACATTTTTGCAAAATGTTGAATTTACTTTTTCCGGCCTAAGAGAACTTTTGCCAAACAATAGGGGAAAGTAGCGTTAAGAATTTTAGGGGGCTGGTACTACTTTTTCTTAACCGTTAAAATGCTTCATAAAGTTCAAAGCGGTCTTAAGAGTTAGAATGGATCCTAAAATTTAGCAACCGACCCGTACATTGTTTCCAAAGTTATCTGAAGCCTTGATTTTTTTGTTTCTTTTTTTATCAAGAAAAAAAGATAAGAATCATTTAAAAAGGTTGAATAATTGCAAAATGTGAGCAAGTGTACAGAAATTTATTTTTCTTAAATTTTGTACTGTTGCGGCGAGCTGCCGAGAATGCTCTAGAAAAAAATATGACGTACATTTTATCGAATACGAGAATTTTAAAAGAATCTAAAAGGTTAGCTTTTTTTTGGCGTTGGCCAAGCGATGGCAAATTGTGTTTTAAAATGAACGCCAATTAGCGTTTATTTTAAAAAAGCAATCGAGCGTTTGGCTGTGCGGCAATTTTACATAACCCGTGACAAAAGAAATTAGCCAGTGGCTGATTGCTTTTGATGGCGCGATGATATGCGGCTGCATTGATAGGAATATGGTTGATGCTACTCGTGAATTCCTTTTTTCATACTATCAGAGATGATCCGCAAATTAGCTTTTACATAATTCCTTTGTTATTTCTCACTTTCAGGAGCTATAACGTAACTATGTAAAATAGCACGGAAATGCGCTATACGCTAATTTGCTTTAATTGTTCTATAATTTATATTATGTAAAATAGAATATTTGAATCCTAGATGTAGCCTTCTAACCTAACTGCCTTCTCTTCTTCCCTATACATCAACATGTAGAACGTACCGAGTCTTTCCAACCCTTGACATCGGTAAAAACCAAATCGACCTACATTATTACCTGTATCAAATCCTTATCTTGCATGGCGTAAATTAATCATCGACGATCATGACCCAAGTCCTGCAACTTTCCGAAATAAAATCCCTCTTAACCGATGTTGATGTCGTAACGGCCATGGCTACCGGTTTTACACACTACAGCAATGGAAACACCGTCGTTCCGCCTGTTGGAGAACTGTTGTTTACCGACCCTCCTGGAGATGTACATTTAAAATACGGTTACATTAAAAACAACGATTATTATGTCATAAAAATTGCCTCGGGCTTTTACAACAACCCCGATTTGGGTCTTCCTTCGAGTCAGGGCATGATGCTCCTTTTCAATCAAAAAACGGGTCAACCTGTTGCGGTATTATTGGACGAAGGCCACCTAACCGATGTACGAACGGCGGCTGCCGGTGCGGTTGCCGCTCAGTTTTTTGCCCCAAAAGCGGTAACCGGCATTGGTATCCTGGGTACGGGTACTCAAGCCAGACTACAGCTAGAATACTTAAAAAAGGTAACCCCGTGTACCAAGGTTTGGGTTTGGGGAAGAAACCAGGCCCGATTACAGGACATTATATCCCATTTTGATGCCGATTACGACATACAGCCGGCAAAAACACCACACGAACTGGCGCAACATTGCAATCTTATCGTGACCACCACCCCATCCGAACAGGCCTTGCTAACGGCCAAAGATATTTTACCCGGCACCCATATTACGGCCGTGGGTTCCGATACGTCCGACAAGCAGGAACTGGACAGTGCCATCCTTAGCAAAGCGGATATGGTTATTGCCGACAGTATCCCACAAAGCAAAAGTCGCGGGGAGATGTATCGTGCCGTACAAAGCGGTGCAATTTCGGAGGATAAGATCATAGAACTGGGTACAGCGATCCAAGACCCTCGGCTACAACGGGCTTCAGAGCAACAAATTTCAGTAGTAGACCTTACCGGTGTGGCCGTTCAGGATATCATGATCACCACTGCCGTTTACGACAACTATTTAAAAAACCAGTCCCAAGCATGATACAATACGTTAGCAATACCGGTGGCGGTACTCCAGTGGATTTTGAGACCGCAATTCTCGATGGTTTTGCCTCCGATGGTGGCCTGTATGTGCCTACTTATTTGCCCACCATCACCATGGAGCAACTACAGGGATGGAAAGACTTAAGCTATATAGAGCTTGCTTTTGAAATACTGTCCCTATTCATCGATAACACTTGTATCTCGGCAACAGAACTCACCAAATTATTGCAGACGGCCTATGCCTCTTTTGAAAAGGATACTATTATTCCTATACATCAATTAAAGTCGGATAAAAATTTGTATATCATGGAGTTATTTCATGGACCTACCATTTCGTTCAAGGATGTGGGATTGGCATTTTTGGTGAATCTGGTAGATTTCTTTTTACAACGTCGCAAGGAATACCGAACCTTGATCGTAGCGACTACGGGCGATACCGGTCCCGCAACCGCTTATTTTACCGCAGGGAAGTCAAATCTATCCGCTTGGGTGCTCTATCCCAAAGGACTGATTACCGAAGCACAGGAACGACAAATGACCACGCTCCCCCACTCGAATATATATCCGGTAGGCGTATCCAACTGTCCCGATGGCGGGGACGATTTAGATTTAGTCATTGCCAAACTATACGCCAACCGCTCGTTCAAGGAGAAAGTACAGCTTTCCAGTGTTAATTCCATCAACTGGGGACGCATACTCATGCAAACCGTGCACTATTTTTACGGGTATTTAAAAACGGTAGATTATGTTGGTGAGCCGCTGAATATGGCCGTTCCGTCCGGGGGTTTTGGCAATCTCTGTGCAGGCGGATTGGCACGGCGAATGGGACTCCCCGTACATACCTTTGTTATTGGGAACAATAGGAACGCTTCCCTAGACCGTATTTATACCTCAGGCGTTTTTCGAAAAGAAGCGATGCATGAAACCCTATCCTCTGCCATCGATATTCTTATTCCATATAATTTCTGGCGTTACCTCTACTTCTGTGTCGATGGGGACGCAAAGCAAATTAAGGCATGGTCGGATACGTTCAAGGCCACAGGGTCGGTACAATTTGATGCAGCAACGGTCAAAAAATATACCGAAGGTTTTTTATCGGCACGTATAACGGATACCACCACGCTACAAACCATGAACGCTATTTTCGCCAGCGACAATTATTTGTTGGATCCCCATGGTGCCGTAGCCGTCGCTGCCGCAAAAACTGTTGCGGAGTCCTTAGGAGATCACAAAATGATTTGTTTGGCTACCGCACATCCCGCTAAATTTCCCGATGTCGTAACACAGGCGTTACAAACCAACACCTTGCCCGACCAGGGTAAGCATCACAGTATTGAAAACGCAAAGCAAAAATGCGAAAAGGTGTATTTATGCGACCATGCACACCTAGAGGAAGCGCTTTTAGAAATTATGAACTCCGTTTGGGATATGACCCATACCAACACCCCATAGGATAGCAAGCACACCGAAATGACCCAACAAGACCTAGATTACATACGAACCGATTACGGACTGGCACCTATAGTATCCTACGATCTGCTTACGGGCGGTTCGGAGAACACCAACTACCTTGTGCGCACCACCGATGGAAATTATGTAGTAACCATCTGTGAACAAAAATCCGTACCGCAAGCGCAAGAACTGGCCCACCTGTTAGGGCATTTGGCGACCAATAATTTTAAAACATCACGCGTTGTTTATACGGTTACACAAAAAGCCGTCGTAGTTTGGAACGGCAAACCGGTCATCGTAAAGCACTACTTGGAAGGAAAGATCATGGCACAATTGCCGGATGCCCTACTCACCAAAGTGGGTCAACAAATGGGAAAACTACATCAAATTTCTGCGCCGGATTATCTCCCGAACACCTTATCTTATGGCCTGGAATATTTTTCAGAAATAGAGTCGTATATGCCAAATTCTCCTTTTGGTACGTGGTTGGCCGATATAAAAAAAACGATACTGAGCTTTAATCAGCAACCCTTGCCCAAATGCTTGATTCACTCCGATATTTTTTACAGCAACATTATTGTTAGTGCGGATGAGACCGAAGTCCGTATTATGGATTTTGAGGAGGCGGCTTACTATTATCGCATTTTTGATGTTGGCATGTCTATTATAGGACTTTGTGAAAACGATGGCGGAATAGCTATACAAAAAGCCCAAGCGTTGTTACATGGCTATCAAAAGGAGATTTGTCTGACCCAAACCGAAAAAGAGGCCTTGCAAGCATTTACGGTCTACGCTGCGGCAGCGATGGCGTTTTGGCGTCACAAGAACTTTAATCACGTACATCCGGAGCCACATATGTACGATCACTATAAACAGCTTCAAGAAGTGGCCAATGCGGTCAGAAGCATCCCATTAGCAGAATTTTTAGGTATTTTAAATGGTTGATAAGCTTGCTAATTAGTTGGCGCCTTTATTCCTAGGATTTACAACGCATCAATGGAAAGCTGTGCTGTACGCACTTGGGAATTCTCTTTAGGGCCTACTTCGGTCCAGGCAAAATACAGGGTATCTTTAAATTTTTCCATTTGGGGAAAGCCGGATTTTCGTGCAGTACTCATCTGAGCTATGGTGTAGGTGTTCGATACGGTGCCATCGCTGCTTACCTTTGCCAATTGAAACCAGGCCTCCTCTCCTTTCGACTCCATCCAACTCACTGCCACCGTTGTGTCGTCAATCCCTACCACATCTACACGACCTAATGTATGTTCCGCTGAGACCAAAATTGGATCCTGAAATTGTTCGCCGCCATCGTTTGAAAATGCGACCTGCACTCTGGCCGAATCTTGCGCCGCCGTAAACCAAGCGACGGCCAAATTATTACCCATAGCCGCTACCCTAGGACCGTTAACCGGACATCCTTTTATCTTCCAATTATCCGCATGCACCCTTATGGGGGCTGTCCACCTACCTTCTACTTGACGAACAATACTGATATCGCGCATTTCATCTTCGGATCGGTCCCTGTACACCACCACAGGTCCATTCTGGGTTACTACCGCACTTGTCTGGCAGCAATCACAGGTGCGTATGTCT